>Ga0326727_10002306_pt1 | contig 66070 bp, 61 predicted proteins | sample MB2enrmetagenome_FD_207643 | JGI IMG/M metagenome (GOLD analysis project Ga0326727, IMG submission 207643) | Lab enriched peat soil microbial communities from McLean, Ithaca, NY, United States - MB29MY | ecosystem: Environmental > Terrestrial > Soil > Wetlands > Peat | place: USA: New York...
ACGCGGTGATTCTACCCGCCGCGTGCTGCCCGGCTCTCCCCCCAGCCGGGCAGCTAACTCCCGCCACCTCATTTCACTCAAACACTTCAACCTCGCGAGGGGGATACGATGTGAGTAGGCTCTCCCAAAATCCAAGGCGGATTGCCCGCGTGGGCACCGAGTCGTATACTTTAAGGTTTAGGCAGCGTGCGGAGAGCGCGCTGACTGAGCTTTCTCTTGGCCACGAAAGAAACCATTCCCCCAACCATCCAGCAACAAGAGGTGCTTCTCGTCCGTGGCGCCCGTGTGCACAACCTCAAGAACATTACGGTGGAAATTCCGCACAACGCCTTGACGGTGATTACGGGTGTGAGCGGGTCGGGAAAATCGTCGCTGGCGTTTGACACTGTGTACGCGGAAGGGCAGCGGCGGTACGTGGAATCCTTGTCGGCCTATGCGCGGCAGTTCCTGGAGCGCATGGAAAAGCCAGACGTGGACGAGATTTCGGGAATTGCCCCGGCCGTGGCCATCCGGCAGAAGAATTCCACGCGGAACCCGCGATCCACTGTCGCCACAGCGACAGAGATTTATGACTATCTGCGGTTGCTCTTCGCCCGCTGCGGAACAACCCTCTGCATTAAGTGCGGGAGCGAGGTGCGGCGCGACTCTCCGGACGAAATTGCCAATCGCGTTCTGGCGCTAACGCCGGGGCGGCGCTTTTACGTTCTCTATACCCTGCGAGTGCCGAGTTCCGAAGCGCCCACGGCCGGGAAGATGGCGGGAAAGAAGAAAGTGGCGAGCGGAACCACAACGCCGGCGGACACGCTGCGCTCTATGCTTCTGGAGTTGCAGAAGAGAGGATTCAACCGGCTGTACCAGGACGGAAAGGTGCACGAGTTTTCCACGCCGGAGTCGCTGCTGGACGTGAATTTTGCGAACCCCGTGTACGTGCTGGTGGACCGGCTGGCCATAAATCCAGAATCACGGGCGCGCCTGGTGGATTCCATTGAGATTTGCTACCGCGAAGGTGGCGGGGAAGCCATTCTTGAGTTTGTAACAGATGCTGCAGGGAATCCCGCCGAGCGGCTGACGTTCAACGAGCGGTTCGAGTGCAAAAACGATGGCACTCTCTATCAGGAACCCGAACCGCGCCTCTTCTCTTTCAACAATCCCTATGGCGCGTGTCCGCGTTGCCAGGGATTTGGAAACACGATCGATTTTGATTTGAACCTGGTGGTGCCGGACGCGAGCAAATCGCTGGACGACGGCGCCATTGAGCCGTGGACGAAGCCACGGTATCGCGTGCTGCTCCAGGAGGCGCGGAAATGGGCGCGCGGGCGCGGGATTCCGACGAATGTGGCCTGGCGGCATTTAGGCGCCGAGCACCGCCAGCTCATCCTGGAAGGCGACCCGGAAAACAAGTACGCCGGGGTGAAAGGGTTTTTCACTTGGCTGGAGCGGAAGAAGTACAAGCTGCATGTGCGCGTGTTCTTGAGCCGGTACAGGGGTTATGCGACTTGCCCGGAGTGCGGCGGAACGCGCTTGCGAGCGGAAGCGCGCGCGGTGCGAATCACCGGCAGGTCGATCACGGACCTGTGTAAGTTGACGGTGAAAGAGGCGCGGAGGTTTTTTGCGGAGTTGCGGTTGACGGAAAGCCATGCAAAGGTGGCCGACAAGATTCTGCAAGAGATTCGGACGCGGCTGCAGTTTTTAGACGAGGTAGGGCTGGACTATTTGACGCTGGACCGGCTGACGTCGACGCTGTCCGGAGGGGAGTCGCAACGGATTCAGTTGGCGACGTCGTTGGGGTCACACTTGGTGGGCGCGTTGTATGTGTTGGACGAACCATCCATCGGGTTGCACCCGCGGGATACCCACCGGCTGATTGACATCCTGAAATCGCTGCGCGACTTGGGAAACACGGTGCTGGTGGTCGAACACGACCCGGATACGATCCAGGCTGCGGACCGTGTGCTGGATCTGGGGCCGGGAGCGGGCGAACTCGGTGGGAAACTGCTGTTCTCCGGGACCTACGCCGAAATTCTGAAGGATCCAAAATCAATCACCGGACGGTATCTGAGCGGGGAGATGAAGATCCCGGTGCCGGCCACAAGGCACAAGCCGGCGGGGAAATTCCTGCGAGTCCGCGGAGCAACGCTGCACAACCTGCAAAATCTGGACATGATGCTGCCGCTGGGAACCTTGACGGTAGTCACGGGTGTGAGCGGGTCGGGGAAGTCGACTCTTGTCCACAACGTGTTGTTCCGCGCGCTGACGGCAAAACGAAATGGCGCGAGCATCAAAGAGTTTTGTGACCGGCTGGAAGGGGACGGGAACATTCAGGATGTCGTGATTGTGGATCAATCGCCGATCGGGCGAACGCCGCGGTCCAATCCGGCAACTTACCTGAAGGCATTTGACGCTGTCCGCGAGGCGTTCGCCGATACGCCGGACGCAAAGAGGCGCGGTTATGCGCCCGGACATTTTTCGTTCAACGTGCCGGGGGGGCGCTGCGAGACGTGCCAGGGCGACGGCACAGTCACCGTGGAAATGCAGTTTCTGGCGGACGTGGAGCTGATCTGCGAGGAGTGCCGGGGACAGCGGTTCAAGAGCAGCGTGTTGGAAGTGCGCTATCACGGGAAGAACATTCACGATGTGCTGCAAATGACGGTGCGGGAAGCGCTGGCATTTTTTGTGAATGTGCCCAAGATCGTTTCCAAGTTGAGAGTTCTGAACGAAATTGGATTGGGGTATTTGCGGCTGGGGCAGTCGGCCACAACGCTCTCCGGAGGCGAAGCGCAGCGCTTGAAGCTTGCGGCGCACCTGACGCGGACGGAAAATCAGGGCATCCTGTATATTTTGGATGAGCCGACGACGGGATTGCACTTCGACGATATCGCAAAGCTGTTGGCGGCCTTTCGCAAATTGCTGGAATCGGGCGCTTCGCTGCTGGTGATCGAGCACAATTTGGACGTGATCAAGTGTGCGGATTGGGTGATCGACCTGGGACCGGAGGGCGGGGAACAGGGCGGAAAGATCGTCGCCACCGGTACGCCAGAGCAGGTCGCGCGAAATGAGCAGTCTCACACGGGGCGGTTTCTTGTCCGTGTCTTAGGGGACGGAAACGGCCAGGGAAGGCGCGCCGGGAATGGCGGGAACAAAGCCGCCGGCGCCGACGGGACGAAGTCGAGCGAGGGGAAACGGCCATTAAACGAGGCGTGATGCGCGCGCGGGCTCTTTTTCTTATATCGGCACTCTGTATTTTTTTCGCGGCTGAGCTGGCGGGACGCGCGCAACAGGATGCGGCTTCGAAAGTGCCACAAGGAAAAACGCAAAAGCTTCGCAATCCCCTGAATGATCTGCTGGACGAGGCGCAAGCGGCGCTGGACAAAAATGATTACGCAGCCGCTGTCACGGCGTTGCAGAAATTCCTTGCGGAAAAACCGGACGTGGCGTACGCGCATTTTCAGCTTGCGTATGCCTACACGGCACTGAAGCGTCCGGAAGAGGCGCAGTCCGAATACGAGAAGTGCCTCGCGCTCGATCCGAAGATGGCGGAGGCGCTGCTGAATCTGGGCATCCTGCTTCTCGAAAAGAATCCGCCGGCGGCGGTCGCGCCGCTCCGCAAGGCCGTGGATTTGCTGCCTTCGCAGAGCCGGCCCAGGTATCTTTTGGGGCTGGCGCAGGAACGCTCGGGTGATCTGGCGGGTGCGGCGGAATCGTTCGAAGGCGCATCTCGGCTAGATCCCAAGGATGTGGATTCGTTGCTCCGACTGGGCCGAGTGTACCTGAAAAATAATCGGCCAGCGGAAGCGGAAGGAAAGTTCCGCGCGGCGGCAGGACTGGAAGCAAAATCACCGGAGGCATTGCAGGGTTTGGCGCTAAGCCTGGACGCGGAGAAAAAGCCCGGTGCGGTGGATGCCTATCGCGACTATCTTGCCGTGCAGCCGCAAGACAGCGGTGCACGCGCCAGGCTGGTGCACCTGCTGGTGGACCAAGGGCAATACAACGCGGCGTTGGCGGAACTCGACCAAAACAACGCCGGCCACGCACCCACCGTGGATGCTCTGAAGCTCAAGGCAGACATCGAAATCAGGCAAAACAAGCTGGATGCGGCCATTGCGACACTGAAACAGGCGATTGCAATGGCGCCAAACGACGCGCAACTGCACGGCGGGCTGGGACGAACTTACCTGCAGACCCGGGATTTCGTGAACGCGAAAAAGGAATTGCGGACGGCGCTGCAATTGGACCGGAACAACCTCACGTACTGGAAGGATCTGAGTTCGACCTATTACCTCGCGGGAAACTACCAGGCAGCGCTGGAGACGCTCGATGTCATTGCAAAGACAGAAACACCGGGAGCGGGGCAGTGGTTTATCCGGGCACTCTGTTACGATAAACTCGGTCAAGTTCAGCCCGCTCTCGACGCCTATCGGAGATTCCTGGAGCTTGACGAGAAGCAGAATCCCGATCAAGTTTGGCAAGCGAATCAGCGCATCCATGTACTCGAAAAAATGGCCAAAAAAAAGAAGTAGCGGCGAGGCGAAACGTTTGGAAATGTGGGCCGTACTTTGCGTTTTGTTAATCCTAACGGGGGCGGCGGCGGAAGGCGCAGACAAAGTGAAGGAGTTGCAAGATCACTTTGACAAAGAAACGCATTCCATGGCCAAGGTCAAGGAGCTGGACAGTCTTGCCGAGGCGCAATTCGAAGCCGCCACCAAGGCCGGCGGTTTGGGCGATTTCGTCGCCGTGGGACTTACCTTTGAGAAATATCGGGACAACGTGCGCGACGCATTGCAACTTCTGAAGAAACAAGAGCCGGACGCGGACCGGCATTCCAGCGGCTACCGGCAACTTGAACTGCAGGTACGGAGGGGAATCCGCGAAGTGGAAGAGACGCTGATGATCGCACCGGGTGAAATGCGTCCACCGCTGGAAATTGTCCGGAAGGATCTTTTGGATATGGATGATGAGCTGATCCGCCTGCTCTTCCCGAGGCGGACGAAAGGTCCGGAGAAGGTGCCGGCGGTGCCGGAGGGAAAGCCATGAACCGGCGAGAAAGCTTCATTAGAGTATTGGCCGGTGCGATGCTGCTGTGTGGCGCGATGGTGATCGCCGCGCCCGCGCGAGCACAGCGGCCGGAGAAAGATTACCTTTCTGACACCGAGGCGGACAAGATCCGGGATGCGGAAACGCCGAATGAGCGCGTGAAACTGCTCCTTTCGTTCGCGGAGGACCGCCTGAAGAAATTCCAGTACGAGTTGGAGCACCCTTCACTGAATAAGCACAGCGAGATGCTGAACTACCTGATGAACTCGTATGGTGGATGTGTGGACGATGCAGCGGACGTGATTCAGGTGGCGCTCTCGAAGCAGGAGAACATCCGGCAGGGAATCGACCTGATGGCCGCGAAAGCGAGGGATTTTCTGGTGGTCCTGCAGAAATACGCGAGCGAGGGACCGGAGCTCGAAATTTACAAAGACAATCTGGACGACGCCATCGAAGGCACGCAGGACGCGCTGAATGAAGCGGAGAAGGCGAAAAAGAAGGCAGCGCCGCCACCCGTGAGGCGAAAGAATTGAATCTGCGACGGCGCAACCTGGCACGAGTTCCCGGCGGAGAAGCGCTGATGCGGCGGATGTTCACGCGCATCGGCTGCGACGCGCGCCCACCCCACTTCCAAGTGGAGTTTTACCCCTACAGCAGCCTGGTGTTGACGATCCGGCGGCGCGAAGATCTGGTGTATGTCCGCTTTTCGGATCTGTTGAGGCGTGCCCCACTCGAAGTGCTGGAGGGAGCGGCTGCCCTGCTGCTTGCGCGAGTTTATCGGCGAAAGGCGCCGCGTGACCTCGTGTTCCCCTATTTGCAGTATGCACGCTCTGACCGCATGCGCGGGCGGATCAACCAGATGCGGGAGCGCCGGGTGCGGCCAGTACCCATGCTGGCGCAGGGACGGCACCACGATCTGGCGGCATTGTTTGACCGGGTCAATCAGCAATATTTCGAAGGAAGCCTCCAGCGGCCGCAGATCGGGTGGAGTTTGCGGAGCTGGCGGAGACAGTTCGGCTGCTACGATCCGGGGCCGAATCAGATTGTGTTGAACCGGAGAATGGACGGGCCGGGGATTCCGCAATTTGTGGTGGAGTACGTTCTGTATCACGAGATGCTGCACGTGAAGCATCCAACGCGCCGATCCGGTTGCACCCTGGTGTCGCATTCCGCGGAATTCCGCGCCGAAGAAAAGCGGTTCGCGCAGTTTGCGATGGCGCGGAAGTTTCTGGACCGCCTGGCGCGTTGACCCGCCTCAGCTTTTTTCCTTATCTATTTCCTGGTGGAGCTTTTCGATTTTCTTGCGGATTTTGTCGGCGTCTTCGGCGTGGGGATAGAGGTCCAAGTAACGCTGGTAGGCTCTCACGGCGGGCTTTTTCTTGCCTTTTTTCTCGTAGGCCTCGCCCAGAAAACGGTAAGGAATCGCGTAGCCGGGCTTGGCTTCAGCCGCATCTAGAAAGCGGTCGATGGCGGCGTCGACATCGCCTTTCTTCATGTAGTACTTGCCGACCTCAAGGTCCTTTTCCGCGCGCAGGGGATCCCATTTGGGCTGGTCAGGGGCCGATTGGACGGCGGAATCGGTGTTTGGCTTCGGCTTGGGTGCATCCTGTTTCTTGGGCGGAGGCGCGGGAGGGGTATCCTGCGCGGAGATGAGTTGCACGGTAAGACACAGAACACCCGTTACGAACAGAATCGCGGTGAAAACAATGGCCCTCAGATTCAACGCGGGAAGCTCCTCCTTCGTTAGTTCTTCAATTCTCAGCTAGTGATGCCTCGGAGCGCGGCGCTTTCAAGTATATACGACTCCACGGCGTGGTCATTTCCGGAAACCCTCTGGGGCGGCTGGGATTCGCATTGAGGAGCGAGTGGCCGTAAGATGAAAAGGACGGGCGGCTGAACCGGCCCGGCATACCCCGAACGTCATGGAACCCCGAGAAAAAGCCGCGTTGTTGCCGGAACAACCCGGCGTTTACCTGTTCAAGGACGCCGGGGGAACGGTGGTGTATGTCGGAAAGGCGCGCTCGCTGCGCAACCGCGTGCGGTCCTATTTTCTGGAATCACGGTGGGCGGACGCCAAGACAGGCTCGCTGGCGCGGGAGATCGCCGAGCTCGAGACCATCGTGGTGGACAACGAGCGCGAGGCACTGGCGCTCGAACACAATTTAATCAAGCAGTACCAGCCAAAATTTAATGTGGTGCTGCGGGACGACAAGACTTACCCGTACATCAAGCTGACCATGGGAGAAAAGTATCCCCGGGTGTATTTCACGCGGAAAGTAAAAAAGGACGGAGCGCTGTATTTTGGGCCGTACTTTCCGTCCAGTTTGGCGCGGCGGATTCTACACTTTGTCCACAAGAGATTCTTGGTGCCGTCCTGTTTTGTGGACCTGACAAAAACGCATCCGCGGCCGTGTTTGCAATTCTACATCAAGCGCTGCCTGGGCCCCTGCGTGGCGGGGCTCACGACGGATGAGCGCTATGCCGAGGCCATCCACGACGTGCGGATGTTTCTGGAAGGCCGGCGGCATGATCTGATGAAGAGCATCGAAGAGCGCATGATGGCTGCGGCGGAAAAGGAACGATTTGAGGAAGCGGCGGCGTATCGCGACCTGCTGCGGACGCTGGAAGACATCGAGGAACGCCAGCGGATCGCGGCGGCGCAAGGCGACGATACGGATGTGCTTGCCTATTACGCGGAGCCGCCCCTGGTGGCGGCCAACGTGTTCCACTTGCGAGGCGGGCGAGTGGTGGACCGGCGCGAATTCTATTGGGAAGAACTGGAGGCATTCGATCCGCACGAGTTTGAGGCCTCGTTGCTGAAGCAGTTGTACCTGGAGGCGGAGTATCTCCCGAAGATGATCCATGTGCCGATTGATTTTGAGGAATGCGAACTGCTGGAAGAGGCGTTGAGCGAAAGGGCGGGGCACAAAGTAGAGATCTTCACCCCGCAGCGAGGAAGCAAGCGGGCGATCCTGGACCTCGTGGAGAACAACGCGAAACATTCGTTCGAGCAACGGTTCCGCGTGCTGAAGCCGACGTCCAAGGCCATTGGGGAGGCGCTGCAAAATGCGCTGAGCTTGCCCGAAGAGCCGAAACTCATCGAGAGTTTTGATATTTCGCATATTCAGGGGACGGACACGGTTGCGTCGACGGTTGTGTGGGAAAACGGGCGAATGAAGAAGTCCGGCTACAGAAAATTCATCATTCGAGCAGAACCGGGGCCGGGCGGAAGAGTGCGGAGCGAGAATGATGATTTTGCGAGCATGCATGAAGCGGTGACGCGGCGCTATAAGCGGCTGCAGGAAGAGCAAAAACCCATGCCCAGCCTCATCCTGATCGACGGCGGGCTGGGACAATTGCACGCGGCGGCACAGGCGCTCGAAGCGCTGCAAATCATCAACCAGCCGATGGCCAGTATCGCGAAGAAAGAGGAAATCCTGTACGTGCTGGGGCAGGAAAATGAGCCGGTGGTGCTCGAGCGCCATTCTCCGGTGTTGCACTTGATCCAGCAGATTCGAGACGAAACGCACCGGTTTGCGGTGACCTTCCATCGCCAGCGGCGGGGTGCCCGGCAAACGCGAACGGCGCTGTTGGATATTCCGGGGATCGGACCGAGAACATCCCAAAAACTGCTCCAACGCTACGGAAGCGTAGCGAACCTACGGCGCGCCACGGTCGAGGAACTCAGCCAAATTGTGACCAGGAGGAGCGCGGAAAGGATCGTAGAGCACTATGGGAAGGGCGGCGGTACTTAACCTGTATTACCGGAGAAACAGGTTAGTCCGTCTTGCGGCTGCCCTTCCCCTATGTTACGTTTTTTCTGGAGGTTGTCATGGCAGATAACGTGGGATCTAAGGTTAGCTTTTTCTTGGTTGGTGTGGGAATCGGCGCCTTGTTGGGAGTGCTCTTTGCTCCGAAGTCCGGCGAAGAGACACGGGAATATCTCGGTAAGCGTGCGGATGAGGGCCGGGAATTCGCGCAGAAGAAGGCGCGAGAGCTTCGGGAGCGTGCGGATGAGCTTATCGAGCGCGGCAAGGACGTGGCATCCAAGAAGCGGGATTCGCTCTCTGCGGCAGTGGAAGCGGGCCGCGAAGCGTTTCTGCGCGAGTCGAAGTCCTAGAGAGTTATGCTGCCCAGGCACGAGAGTTCCCGTGAGTTGAGCGGAGAGGGTGGGGTGTGAATGCAATTCTGGATGGAATTTTTTAGCATCGTGGCCGCCATTGCGCTGGTAGTGCAGGTGGGAATCCTGATTGGATTGTTCGTGCAGTTGAAGCGCACTACCGAATCGATCAACCGAATGGTGAACGACCTGCATACGCGGATGGGGCCCATCCTGACGCGAACGCAGATTCTGCTCGATGACACACAACCGAGGATAAGCGACCTTGTCGAGGATGCCTCGCACATCGTGTATCTCGCGCGGGCCCAGGCGCAGAGAATGGATAAAGTCTTCAGTGAGGCAACGGACCGGTTGCGTGGACAACTGGTGCGCGCGGACCGGATTTTGTCCGGTACCCTCGAGGCTGTCGAGGATGCCGGGACACAGGTGCGGAAGAGTTTTCTAGGACCGGTGCAAAAGGTTTCCGCGTTCGTGCACGGAGTCAAGATTGGATTGGATGTGCTGCGTTCGCGGCGCGGCCAGCCGGAAAGCCCGCGCGAAACGGTGGAGCAGGAAGACGAGTTATTCATTTAGGACATTCAGGAGTCGGTAGTTCGCAGGTTGTAGCAAGCGGCATCCGACTCCTACCCGCGACTATGAACTCCCCATTACCAACTCCCGATTACTGACTCTTTTCGATCCATCCACCCCCCACGACGATATCCCCCTGATAAATGACGGCGGCCTGGCCAGGCGTGATGGCGCGCTGGGGCGCGTCGAAAGTGATGCGGGCGCGAAGGCCCGGGAGAGCATCTACGGTGGCCGCTGCCGGCTCGTGCTTGTGGCGAATCTTCACCTGCGCGCGCAGCGGCGTAGCAGGTTCCTCGATAGAAATCCAATTCACATTTTCGACTTCGAGAGTCGTGGTGCGCAGAGCATCATCTTCGCCAACGATGACGCGGTTTTTCTCCGCATCGATGGCCAGGACGTAGATGGGCTTGCCGGTGGTAAAGCCCAGACCCTTGCGCTGGCCGATGGTGTAATTGTGCACGCCGGTGTGGCGCCCGACGACACTGCCGTCTTCGGTAACGATGTCGCCTTCCTTGTCGCGAAGGGGCTTGCCGTCTTCGCGCGCGTACGCATGGATGAATTGAGCATAGTTGCCGTTGGGAACGAAACACAGTTCCATGCTTTCCGGCTTTTCCGCGACAGGAAGATTGACGCTGCGCGCAAGGCTGCGCACTTCTTCCTTGGTGAGCTCACCGAGGGGAAACTCGCTGCGTGAGAGCTGTTCCTGCGTGAGCCCCCAAAGAAAGTAGGACTGATCCTTGGAATCGTCGCGGGCGCGCAGTAGCTGGTAGCGGCCAGTGCGGTCGTCCTTGCGGATGCGCGCATAGTGGCCGGTGGCAAGACGCTCGGCGCCGATCTGGCGGGCCATGCGCAGCAGGGGCTCGAATTTCACGTCGGTGTTGCAGTTGGTGCAGGCGATCGGGGTGCGGCCCGCGAGGTATTGCTCGACAAACGGGCGCACGACGCGCTGCTCGAACTGTTCCTCAAAGTTGACCACGTAGTGGGGAAAACTCAAGTGCTGCGCCACGCGCTTGGCATCATAAACATCGTCGAGCGAGCAGCAGCGATGCTGCGCGGGGCCGTCGCCCTGAAGTTCGGGGAGGCGGCGCTGATTCCAGAGCTGCATGGTGAGGCCGACAACGGGGCGGCCGTGCTGCAACAGGAGTGCGGCGACCGTGGAGGAATCGACGCCACCGGACATGGCAACGGCGACGAGGCCGGGCTGCGGCTCGGCGGCCGCAGGCAGGGAATCGAGTTGTAATCGCGTGAACATGCGTTTGGCTATTTTATCGGGAAAGCATTAGTGATGCGCAGAGGCCTCTCCTTTGTAAGCGGGCGAGAGCTGGCGGAGTTGGGCCACAGCGGCGGGGACGATCTCCAGGGCGGCATCGATTTCGCCGGCGGTGGTGTGGCGGCCGAGGCTGAAACGAATGCTGGCGCGGGCTTCTGCGGCGGGCAAGCCTATCGCGGTGAGGACGTGGGATGGCTCGACTGCGCCCGAGGAACAGGCAGCGCCGGTGGAACAAGCGAGACCTTTCAGATCGAGCGAGATGATCAGGGCCTCGCCTTCGATGCCGGGGAAGGTGATGTTGGAGGTATTGGGCGTGCGGGGTGCGCCGGCGCCGTTGGCGCGAGAGTCGGGAACGCGCGCAAGGAGGCCTCGCTCGAGATGATCGCGAAGCGCGGAGATACGCACGGCATCTTTCGAGAGCGAGAGGCGGGCGAGTTCGGCGGCTTTGCCGAGGCCGACGATTCCGGCGACATTTTCGGTGCCGGGACGGAATCCTCGCTGGTGGTGGCCGCCGTAAAGGAACTGGCGCAGACGCGTGCCGCCCTTGATGTAGATTGCGCCGACGCCTTTGGGAGCGTAGAGCTTGTGGCCGGAGAGAGAAAGTAGATCGAGCTGGAGAGTTTTGACGTCCACGGGAATTTTGCCGACGGATTGCACCGCGTCCGTATGGAAGTAGATGTCGTGCTCGGCAGCGATGCGGCCGATTTCCTCGACCGGCTGAACGGTGCCGAGTTCGTTGTTGGCGTGCATCACGGTGATCAGGACCGTTCCCGTGCGAATGGCCTTGCGGAGGTCGTTGAGATCGATGAGGCCGTCGCGGGAAACGGGAAGATACGCTACGGTGACACCCTGTTTTTCGAGCGCCTGGCAGGTGTTGAGGACGGCTTCGTGTTCGATGGAAGAGGTAATGATGTGGACAGCAGCTTGCGCGGACAAAAGCGCCTGTACGATGCCGAAGATGGCGTGATTGTCGGATTCCGTGCCGCCGCTGGTGAAGATAATCTCCTGCGGGCGGGCGTTGAGGAGCGTGGCAACCTGCTCACGGGCGGTCTCGACGGCGGCGCGGGCACGCTGGCCAAACGTATGGATGGAAGAGGCGTTGCCGAAATCCCCGGAAAAATAGGGAAGCATGGCATTGAGGACCGCGGGGTCCACGGGGGTGGTGGCGTTGTGATCGAGGTAGATGCGGTTCATGGAGCTACCAAAATTAAGGATAGAGGGGGCGTGGGGAAGTGTCCAGTGGGAGGCGCGAGTGGGCGAGGCGCGGTGGCGAGGAGAAGCGGCCTTCCAGGACTGGGTGTTTGCAAGTGGGTTACTCCCCCCCCCTGTTTTTCGTATCAAGGGGAAACAAAGGACTTATAGGCGGAATCGTTGTATCAAGGGGAAACAAAGGAGTTAGCGCAGAAGTGGCGAGTGGCTGGTGGCGAGTGGCGAGAAAAGACGAGGAAGAATCTAGCGCCGAGACGCGGAGAGCGCCGAGTTTCGCAGAGAAAGAAAGAGGAGCGGAGGGAAGCTTTTGTGACGGACGAACAAGGAGGGGTCCCCCTCCCCCCGTTTTCTCGGTACGGCCCGGAATGGATAGAGGGGAAAGGCGATAGAGCGAAGACGGTTCGGTACGGAAACAGTACGGAATGCGGAAGTGTGCGAAAAGAGGGAAGTTAGGCGGGCGGCGGGAACAGGCGGTTTTTCGATACAAGGGGTAACGGACGTGGAGGAAACTCCGAGGCGACCGGAGAAAGGCGGAGGGGAATTTCGGGTGGGTGGCCGGCAGCATGGGGACAGACAAATCCTTTCTGCAGGCCTAGACATACTATACAGTACAATTGCTTGTCTGTCAACAGAAAAAGTTATAGGAAGAAGGAGAATCCCAAGACCCACCCTTAGGGTAAACCGAACTCGGAAGGATCGGCCACCTGAAAGCTTTCGGAATTTAAGGGTGCGCCACCCGCCTAAGGATTCTTCAACAACTGCATGAATGCAGGGATGATGATGTTTTTAACCGTCTCCGTGCAGAGCTGCAAGACGTTTTGAGCTTCCAGAGTGGCTGGCCCAGCACCAATGGCAATTTCCTCGAACGTTACATACGGCAAGAAGCTCAGCTTCATATCCACTATAGGGTCCCCGGGACGATTCATAGTAGCGGATTGGACTTCTGCTCCATGCTTGAATCCGCCGATGATGACTGTGGACCTAAGCCCTCGGGCGGACTCGAAGTCTTGGCGAACAGCGAAGCGAGGCAAAATAGGATTAAGGTGTCGGTGTTTGTCGATATTAGAAAGCTTGGCGATGATGGCCATAACGTTATGATGCCCCTCCCCAGTGTTGTAGGGTTGCATACTCTCGATGAATGTAAACGCGCTATTGGAGATGCCCGGAAGTTCTCTCTGGAAGCAGTTATATGGAAGGGGGGGATTCGCGTGTCCACATCTGATTTGTTCTTCGGGAATTGTGAGCCATAGAGGGAAGTCGCACTTTTTCTCCCATCCTACAGGCAAAGCAATTCCGGAGGGATTTCGCTTGACGAGTTCGAATGCCAAGTGATCAATGGCCGATCGGAGTTGATAAACAATTTCCCCAGCCAAGATGGAGACAGACAAGGGTGGTTCGATCAAGAAATTAAATATTTCTTTTCCGGTCGCATCGTTGATGATTTCATACGCACCTACTTTGGAAGTCACATCGGCAACAATCTGGTTGATTGCATCCAGGTGCTCCGTTGCCCTGACGATTTTTGCGGCGGCGGAATCGAGACCACTAATCATGATAACGAAATTGTATGCCAGGGATGTTGGTTACTCAAGTATACTACTACCGTTGCATCCAATGGAAATAAAGGACTTAGGAGAAGTGGGGGAGAGACGAAGGCGGGTGGCCCGGACAATTTGTTCCCTCTCTTTTTTCAGCCGATCCCCGCGGGGAGAGAATACCATTTCCGCAATTCCATTGGGAGTAGCATGGTAAGGGGCACCCGGCCGATTACTTCTTTCGTCGCGCAAGACTTACGACCGGGAAGAGAATCGAAAATAACGCTGTTACACCGAATCCTATGGAAGTGAATTCCCGCGTGCCTGGGTCGTCAGGCCAACTGTGGCGGAGAGAGTAAAAAAACAAGAACATGAGTATCGTGAGCCAAACGCTCACGGCTACGATGCGCTGTTTAATTCGACCAGCCGGGTGCAGAGGTGTTGTCCTGGCAGAGTATAGCCAAGGAGCTGCAGCCAATTGAACGACACAGAGAATGCCTGCATAGCCCGCTATCTTCGCAATTGGAACGTGTAACCATAGGTGGAAAACTGGAAAACCTAGCAGCAAGAACAGCACTAACCATGCCAGTATAGCAGCGGCAAACCAGTGCGACAGTCGGTCGTTATTAAAGAACATGGTTAAACCTCATGGTACACAGAATCTCCCTGTCACGGCATAGTAAATTCCCTCTCCAACGAGCGCGGCTCCCGGCGGGTGCCGCGGGCAATCTGTTCCATCTCTTTTTCCAGCCGACCCTGTGAAGAGAGAATACCATTTCCGCAATTCCATTGGGAGTAGCAGGATGAATTGCGCCCGGCGAGCCACTCGCCAGGAGAAGAACGAGCCGACCCTTTTTGAAAAGCGAAAGGGTCGGGCACCCTCGTCATGCTGTGACTGTGTTGGGGATGGGCTCGTGGAATATCTATTGGCGACCTGCCGTGTTAGTGTGAGCCGGAGAAAGAATTCACCGCAGAGGTAACGGAGATCCGCAAAGAGCGCTGAGGCTACAGGAACGATGGCGAAAATTGACCTGGAACAAGAACGGCAACGATTGGCGAAGCTATATGCGGAGATGAGCGACGAGGAATTGGCGAAAGTCGGGCAGGACCCCGCGGCATTGACGGAATGGGCGCAAGAAGCGCTGAGAACCGAAATGAGGAGACGCGGGTTGGAATGGCGAGACGCAGCTGGCGAAGCCGAAATGCCGACGCCGCGGGAAGACGATACTCTGGTTTTGGCGCGGGTTTACGCAGACACGATGAGGGCAGCGCAGGACAAGAGTGTCCTTGAGGGCGCTGGCTTTGAGGTCCACCTTTTCGGAGAAAGGACAGCAAATCTCGGCGGGCTCACTTTTTGGATCCCATCCGATGGCATCAGGCTGATGGTTCGTTCCTCTGAACGGGCAGCCGCCCTTGAAGTGCTTGAGGGCAGGGCTCCGCTTCTCAGGGATGACAACGACCGAAGCGAGGACCTCTAGGAGGTTGCAGAAAAACAAGGGGAACCCTTTCTTCTGGGGCTAAAGCCCATTGGTAATTAGGGGCTTATGCCAGGGCCCTTCGAAGCTCAGTGTGAACTGAAGCCCCGGCCTCCTAAAGAGAAAAGTAGGCCCAGGCGCGAAGATTGAAGAGGGAATACTCACTCCGCAGACTCCATTCGGAACGACGGAAAGGGAGAGGAAAGGCCCTTGGGTCGAGTATGATTCATGCATGATTCAAAGGGCTTGAGGGAGGACGCCAATCGGGAGATTGGCGTTCCCGGGAGGCCGATCGAGTGATTGGCGTTCCCAGGTTTCAGGAGGAATGAAGTGGGATACGCGGATTTGCGGGAATTTGTGCAGCGACTGGAAAAAGAGGGCGAGCTGCGGCGAGTGGAAGCAGAAGTCGACCCGGTGTTGGAGATCACGGAAGTGGTGCAGCGCGCGCAGGCGCAACCGGGGCCGAAGGGGAATCCCGGCGGAGTGGCGCTGCTGTTTGAGAAGCTCAAGGGCTCGCGATATCCGCTGCTGATCAACGCGTTTGGCAGCGTGCGGCGGATGGAGTTGGCGTTAGAAGTGGAGAGACTCGACGACGTGGCGGCGCGGATTCGCGGGTTCCTGGACATGCAAACGCCGCAGGGATTGTTCGACAAGATGAAGATGTTGCCGAAACTGATGGAGTTGGGGTCGTTCTTCCCGAGAACGGTGAAAGAAGCGGCGTGCAAAGAGGTGGTGCGGAAAGGGAGCGACGTAAACCTGCTGGATTTCCCGATTTTGAAATGCTGGCCGCAGGATGGCGGGAAATTCATCACGTTTCCGCTGGTGTTTACGAAAAATCCGGAGACCGGGAAGAGAAACGTCGGAATGTACCGAATGCAGATTTATGACGAACGCACGACGGGAATGCACTGGCAAACGCAGAAACATGGCGCGGAACATTTCCGGCGGGCGCGTGAGGCGAATCCCGAGGGAAGAATTCCGGTGAGCGTGGCAATCGGGTCGGATCCCGCGACCACGCTGGGCGGAATTCTGCCGATTCCCCCGGACCTGGACGAGATGATGTTCAGCGGGTTTCTGAAGAAGGAGACGGTGGAATTGGTTAAGTGCGAGACCAACGAGCTGGAGGTGCCGGCGAACGCGGAGATTGTGCTGGAAGGGTACGTGAATTTGAACGAGATGCGGACGGAAGGGCCTTTCGGAGATCACACGGGGTTTTATTCACTGGAAGGCGAATACCCAGTTTTCCATGTGGAGTGCGTGACACATCGGAAGGATCCGATCTATTTGACCACCGTGGTGGGACCGCCGCCGCAGGAAGACTTCTATATAGGATATGCGATCGAGCGGATATTTTTGCCGTTGATGAAGATGACGCACCCGGAGATTGTGGACGTGTCCATGCCTGCCGAAGGGATCGTGCACAATTTGATGATCGTGTCGATCCGGAAGTCGTTTCCGGGACACGCGCGGAAAGTGATGAACGCGATTTGGTCGCTGGGGCAAGCGATGTTCACGAAGGTGATTGTGGTGGTGGACCACGACGTGAATGTGCACGACTATCGCGAGGTGGTGTGGAAGGCGCTGTGCGCCATCGACCCGGAGCGCGATGTGCAGTTTTCGCTTGGGCCTGTGGACACGCTGGATCATGCGGCGCGGATGCAGGACTTTGGCTCCAAGATGGGAGTGGATGCGACGCGGAAGTGGCCCACGGAAGGATTCACGCGGCCATGGCCGGACGAGATTCGGATGGATGAGAAGACCAAGGCACAAGTGGAAGCGCTGTGGAAGAGCTTGTGGACGTAAGGGAAAGGCAGAGGTCAATCGCGAGAAGCCGGGAGTAGGGCAGAGTTCGTGGAGGCGAGGGAAGAGCGGGCGGAATGCGAGCAAAGGATTACCGTCCCGTGGGACAGGGGAGCAAGCGGGAGGAAATACAATATGTAGTGGTGCCCCCAGCCTTCGGACACTACTTTTTGGGTTACCTGCCTACAATAACAGGTGAATTGCCGGGAATTGCCGCTGTTCTTAGGACAACTCCGTAACAGAAAGGCTTGACGGTCGGGCACTCTCAGTGACATAACGGGGGCACGGTCGCACCCGAGGGGAAATAGGTGTCCGGGATAAGAAAAGGGCGCGGCACGTACCAGGTTAGGGCGTGTGAGCGTGTGGACGGGCGTTCCTCGTGAGTGAATCGCGCGAAGTGATGAACGTAAGGCAGGCTTCCCAATATCTCGGGATTAGTCCGGATACGCTGTACCGGTACATCACAGAGGGCGAAATACCCGCGTTTAAGCTGGGAAATCGTTGGAAACTAAGGAAGACGATCCTGGATCGATGGATGGAACGCAAGATGAGCCAAGCGGTGGCAAGGCGCCGCTAGCTTTGCCGAGGCGTGAAGGAAAGAGGCCGCGATATGTGGTTACTCGGGGGAAAGAAGAGCAGGCAGCTCGTCGGGTTGGATATCGGCTCCAGCTCCATCAAGGCCGTGGAGTTGAAATCGACAAAGGCCGGGTACGAGTTGGTGAGCTATGGAATGGAGTCGCTGGCGCAGGACACGGTCGTGGACGGCGCGATCATGGATGCGCCGCAAGTCGCTAACGCCATCACGAAGATTTTCGACGCAGAGAAAATCAAGACCAAGAACGTCGCGACGTCGGTGTCCGGCCATTCCGTGATTGTGAAGCGGGTGCCGCTGCCGCTCATGACCGAAGAAGAGTTGTACGACCGGATTCCCTCCGAAGCGAGCCAGCACATCCCCTTCGACATCGCCGACGTGAATTTGAGCTACCAGTTGCTGGAAGCAATGGATTCCCAGATGGACGTACTGCTGGTGGCAGTAAAAAAGGATAAGATTCTGAATCACACGAACGTGCTGGCGCAGGCCGGGAAAACGCCGGTGGTGGTGGACATTGACGCGTTCGGTTTGCAGAACTGCTTCGAAGTGAATTACGAGCCGGATGCGGGGCAGACCGTGGCGCTGCTGAACATCGGCGCCAGCGTCATGAACATTAATATTGTGCGCGCCGGGATCCCCTTGTTTACGCGCGACGTCAGCGTGGGCGGAAACCAGTACACGGACGCACTGCAGAAGGAGCTGGACCTGAGCTTTGACGACGCCGAGCGGCTGAAGAAGGGCGACACCTTGCCGAGCGTAACGGACGAGCAAAAGGGGCAGATTCTGCGGAGCGTCTCGGACATCCTGACCCTGGAAATACAGAAGACGTTCGATTTCTTCCGGGCGACGGCGAGCGGGGAGAATATCCAGCGCATCATGGTGGCCGGCGGGACGGCGAGAGTGCCGGGGCTGGTGGATCTGCTGCGCGAAGAATTTGCCATGCCGGTGGAAGAGCTGAATCCGTTCCGGAAGGTGCTGATCAATCCGGGCAAGCACAGTGAGGATCAGATCCGGGACTTGGCACCGAAGTTGGTGGTCGCGGTGGGATTGGCATTGAGGAGCTTCGACTAGCCATGATCCGCATAAACTTATTGGGACAAGCGCGGCCAAAAGCCGCACGGAGGCCGGTGGACACGGGAGCAGCGATGCCGCTGGTGTTCATTGGAGCCGGGGTGCTGTTGGGCGGCTTATTTCTCTTTTACTTCTACCATTCCTGGCAGACGCAGTTGAGTGAAGAGAACGGCCGAATCAAGAAGCTGGAGGCACAGAAGACGGAGCTGCAACAGATCAAGGTGCAGGTGGAATCGTTTGAAAAGCAGAAACAGGTGTTGCAGCAGCGCGTGAGCACCATCGAGCAACTGCAGAGAGACCGCACGGGCGGGCAGGAACTGCTGGACGAGGTTGCCAACACCGTGTCGCGAGCGGAGAACTTGTGGCTGACGTCGATGACGAAGAAGGGAACCGCGGTGACGCTGGACGGCGCCGCAGCTTCCATCAATTCGGTGGCGAACTTCATCACCGCGCTGAAGCGCTCCGGGTATTTCCAGAAGATCGAGATCAAAGAATCCAAGCAGGACGACCGGAACACCGCAGTGCAGACGTTCCTGTTTACGATCAACGCGGAAATTGCGCCAAGCGCGCCGGAAGCAACACCGCAGGCCAAGCCGGCAAACGCACCGGCGCAGAGTGCCCCACCACGGGCGGCACCGGCGAAGAAAGGATAAGAGGAAACCATGACGAATCCTTTCCGGGATATGTCGGTGATCATGCAGGGGTTGGTAGCCCTGGCGATAGCGGTGGTCCTGGTGCTTGCGGGGTTGTATGCTCCATTCTCGCCGGTGGCCCAGGAACGGGCGGCTTACGACACGGCGGTGCAGGACCGGACAAAATTAAACCAGGAAGTCACGCAGTTGCAGGTGTACAAGCAGCGCTACGGAGAACTGAAGCAGCAGATGGACGCGCTGGGCAAGCAACTGGACACGTTGAAGACGATCGTGCCGGAAGAGAAGGAAGTGGACGAATTTATCCGCCAAGTGCAGGGAGCGGCGAGCGCATCGAATGTGCAGTTGCGGAGGCTGACGGCGCAAAATATCGTGCCGAAGGACTACCACTACGAAATGCCGTTTGAGGCGCAGGCGGACGGGCCGTATTTCAATGTGCTGGATTTCTTTTCGCGATTGAGCCGATTGTCGCGCATCATCAACGTGGGAGACCTGCAGTTTGACGACCCCAACGGAACAAGAGGGGCGAAGTACCCGATTCGTCCGGGCGAAACGGTGACAGGAATCTTTACGATCACTACGTTTTTCACGAAGCCGGCCGATACGGCTCCGGCAGAAACAGGCGGGGCAAAGAAATCCGCGCCACCTGTGAAAAGACCGTGAGCAGGAATGAGCGAGCCATGCGTCGATCGATAACACTGCTAATCGGAATACTGCTGACCGGTGCGGGGTTCGGCGTGCAAGCGCAAACCGCACCGGCCGCCGCCAAGCAAGGGGGAAAGCCGGCAAGGAAAACCGCAATGTCCGGTGACAAAAAGTCGGCTAGCGCGGCGCCGAAGGCCGCGACCGAACCGGAAGCGAAGGTCGTGCGGCGGGATCCGTTTGAGTCGCTGGTCGGGCGCGAAAAAGCGCAAGCCGAATTGTCAAAGAATCTCCCGCCGGGGAAGGCCGGTTTGCAAGTGGCATCCTTGCGGCTGGATGGAATCGTGAAGGCGCCAAACGGCATGATTGCCGTGGTCACCAATCCGCAGGCGAGAACGTATTTTTTGCGGGAAGGCGATCAGTTGTACGACGGAAGAGTGGAAAAGATTGCGATGGACAGCGTGTCGTTCCATGAGATGGGGAAAGACGCGTTCGGGAAACCGGTGGAGCGGCAGGTGAATAAGAGAATCTACTCCAGTGCAGGAGAACAGCAATGATGACGAACTGGCGGGCCTTACGGTGTGGCTGCCTGATACTGGCGAGCGTGATGCTGGGCGGGAACCCGGCGATCGTTCGCGGGCAGGAGTCCGCTGGCGCGAGCACGGCCGCAGCGGTGATCTCGAGCGTGGCGATCACGCAAGATTTGCAAAGGGCGGCGATCCGTGTCGAAGGGGCAGGACGCCTCGACGCGCATGCTGTGCGGCTGCAGAATCCGGAGCGGTTGGTGCTGGATTTTGCGGGCGCCCGGCTAAGCGTCCAGAACACGTCGATCCCGGGAGTCTCCGCGCCGGTGCGCGGAGTGCGGATGGGGCAATTCCGGCCGGATGTGGTGCGCGTGGTGATTGACCTGACGAGTTCAGCGCCCTACCAGATCGCGCATGAAGGCGAGGCGGTGGTGGTGTACCTGGAGGCGCAACCGGCGGCCGGAAGCACGCCGGCGGCACTAACCTCGACCGCAGCCGTGACGGCCAAGAAAGAGATTGACTACGCTGCGAAGGCTCCGCGGCTGAGCAGCCAAGGCGAAAAGACCAGCAACGTGGTGGCTCCACATTTTGCATTGCCGAACGAACTGACCCAGCCTTCAGCCGTTCTGGCAACGGTAAGTGCAAAGTCGCAACCCGCGCGGCCGGAAGGCGGCGCGCAACAGGCAGCACAGCAGGCGGTGCAACAGGCCAACAGCGCAGCTTCGATGGTGGGGGCGCAGCAGGCGAACAGCGCGACCATGAGCACGACGCAGGCGAGCCGCTACACGGGTGAGCCAATCTCCGTGAACTTGAAGGACGTGGACCTGAAGGACTTTTTCCGGTTAATCCATGAAATCAGCGGCTTGAACGTGGTCCTAGACCCGAACGTCAAGGGGACGCTGACGATCGTCCTGGACGAAGTGCCATGGGACCAGGCACTGGACCTCGTGCTGCAAAACAACGGTCTGGATAAGCAGCTGAACGGGAACGTTCTGCGCGTGGCCACCCGGGACACCCTGAAGAAGGAAGCGGAGACGGCGCGCGACCTCACGAAGGCCCAGGCGGAGGCAGTGGCACCGGTCACGGTGACTCGCGTGCTGAGTTATGCCAAGGCCTCAACGATGAAGGATACCTTGAAGAAGTTCCTTTCGACGCGCGGCGATATTTTCTCCGACGACCGTTCGAATCAGTTGGTGATCCGGGATATTCCGTCGGTAATTCCGACCATCGACAACCTGATCCGCCAGTTGGATCGAAAGTCGCAGCAGGTGGAAATTGAAGCGCGCGTGGTTGAGGCAACGCGTTCCTTTAGCCAGGATATAGGCGTGGCGTGGGGTTTTGCAGGGTCGACAACAAGCGGGCGCACGATATTTGGCGGGACCCCGGGAGTTGGCACCAGCCCAGTTACGACCGGGCCCGGCTTGCCGCAGCCACCGCTGATTAGCACGGCTGGCAACTCCAGCAGTAGCTCAACTGCTAACAATCTTCCGTTGAACGTGAACCTTGGCGCCGGCGTGCCGACCAGCGGCTTCTACTTTGGCCACCGCTCGCCAAACTTCGCGGTGGATCTGTTCATTACTGCGGCGGAAGCGAAGGGCGTTGGTAAGTTGCTCTCCAAGCCGAAAGTGATCACCCAGAACAACGAGAAAGCGACGGTCAAACAAGGTACAAAAATTCCGATTCAGACCACCATCAACAACACCATTTCGGTGCAGTACATCGACGCGGTGCTCAAGCTAGAAGTGACGCCGCAGATCACCGCCGAAGGCACGGTGTTCATGGATGTGCTGGTTGAAAATACCCAGATCGACAACGGTATTCCTCGCGTGGAGGGCATCCCCGCGTTGGACACGCAGTCTGCCGAAACGAAGGTGCTGGTGGCGGATGGCGGGACCGTGGTGATCGGCGGCATCATCATTACGCAACAGGAGACGGACATAACGGAAGTACCGATTTTAGGCGACCTGCCGGTGATCGGACGCCTCTTCCGCCGCAATAGCGTGACGGTAACCTCGTCGGAACTCCTGTTCTTCCTGACGCCGCGAATCATCCCCGGATAAGGTTGACGGTTTAAGCAGGCGTTGAAACTTCAGTTAAACTAGAATCGAGGAGACTTAAATCTCCTCGATTTTTTTATGAGCGAGCAATACGCAAGAAGACGGCGGGAAGTGGTGCGCGAGTTGAAGCGGCGCGAACTGGACTGCCTGCTGGTGACACACCCAGCGAACTGGTATTACCTGACCGGCTTTAGCGGGGAATCCGGGATCTTGGTGGTGACCGCCGAGGGAACGACTTTGATTACAGACGGGCGCTTCACAACGCAAGCAAGGCAAGAGGCGCATGAGATCCGGGTGGAATTGCAAAAAGGGGCGTTGTACGGCTCGGTGGGGGAATGGTTGAAGCACCGAGGAATCCGTCGAGTTGGCTATGACCCGGGCCAGTGGACGGTGGCACAACGAAAGGCGCTTAGAAAGGCTAGCGGTGGGACATGCCGGGAAATTGAGGCCGCGGGATTGGTGGAACGCCTGCGGATGAAGAAAGATGCGCGGGAGCTGGCGCTGATCCGAAAAGCAGCTATTCTAGCGGGCGAAGTGCTGGAAGGCGTGCTCAAGGTAGTGCGGCCGGGGGTGCGGGAGAACGAGATTGCGGCCGAGATTGAATACCAGATGAGGAAGGGGGGAGCGAGCGGGGTATCCTTCGAGACGATTGTGGCCTCCGGCAAGCGCGCAGCACTACCCCATGCGCGGCCAACGTCCAAGAGGTTGAGGAAAAATGAGTTGGTGGTGCTGGACCTGGGTGCTATACTCAGCCACTATTGCAGCGACATGACGCGCACTGTGTACCTGGGCCGGGCGTCGAGACGAATCCGGGGCTGGTACCGGGCCGTGCAGGAGGCGCAAGACGCTGCCGTGGCAGCGGTAAAGGCGGGAGTGAGCTGCGGAGAAGTTGACGCCGCGGCGCGCGAAGTCCTGAAAAAAAACGGTCTCGAAGCAAATTTCGTGCACGGTACGGGACATGGTCTGGGGCTGGAAGTACACGAGGAACCGCGGGTAGCCCGCGGTCAGGCCATTCGACTTGAAGAAGGAAATGTGATTACCATAGAACCAGGCGCGTATGTCGAAGGCGTTGGTGGAATTCGGATTGAAGACGACGTTGCGGTGCGCTTCCAAGGAAGCGAAGTATTGACCCGCGTCACGCGGGATCTCATCGAACTATAAAACAGGCATGAAACGGAAAAAGCCGTCGAAAGCGAGTGGGAGTCCATCGTTCGCAAACCCTGAAATCGGGCAGATTGAGCAGTTGCTGCGCTTCATGAACGAGCACAACCTCGAGGAATTCGAGTACGCGCGGGGAGATTTGCGCATTCGGCTGAAGAAGCCGGGGGCAAACTCGGCAGCCGCGCCGAGACGGGCGGCGGAAATCATCGTGCCGGCAGCGGTACCAGCAACGGCGCGGCAGGCCGAAGAGTCGAATGCGGAAGCGGATTTGCGCGGCGGTGAAGATCTGTTCCTGGTGGAGTCGCCCATTGTAGGGACCTTCTATGCCTCGCCAAGTCCGGGTGCGGAACCGTTCGTGAAGATCGGAGCGTACGTGGAATCAGGTCAGACGCTCTGCATCGTGGAAGCGATGAAGCTGATGAACGAAATTGAATCGGAAACCAGCGGCGAAGTGCTGCGGATCTTCGCGGAAAACGGACAGCCCGTGGAATACGGTCAGCCGCTGTTTGGCATTCGACCCAGCCGGAAAAGATAAACGGCCCTCCCGACTATGTTTCAAAAAATTCTCGTAGCCAATCGCGGGGAAATTGCCCTGCGAGTCATCTGCGCGTGCAAAGAATTGGGGATTGCAACGGTTGCGGTGTATTCGGAGGCTGACCGCAACGCGCTGCACGTGCGGTTTGCGGACGAGGCGGTGTGCATCGGTCCGGCGCGGAGCAGCGAGAGCTACATGAATATTCCACAGGTGATCAGCGCGGCAGAAATCACCAACGTGGATGCGATCCATCCGGGATACGGATTCCTTTCGGAAAACGCGAATTTTGCGAAAGTCTGCGAAGCATCGGAAATCACGTTCATCGGTCCGAAGCCGGAAGTGATCGAGTTGATGGGAGAAAAGGACCGCGCTCGCCGGGAGATGAAGAGCGCGGGCCTGTCCACGATACCCGGCAGCGATGGCGTTGTGGAAGGCGAAGAACAGCTGGCGCGAGAGGCCAAGCGGGTCGGGTACCCGTTGATTTTGAAAGCGGCGGCGGGCGGCGGCGGACGCGGCATGCGCGTGGTGCGGAGCAACGAGGAGTTGCTGGGGGCTTACCAGGCGGCGCGGAGCGAAGCGCAACAGGCCTTTGGAACGCCGAATGTGTATATTGAGAAATTCCTGGAACATCCTCGGCATATCGAAATCCAGGTGCTGGGCGATCAACATGGCAAGGTGATCCACCTGGGTGAGCGCGAATGCACCATCCAGCGGCGGCATCAGAAGCTGCTGGAAGAATCACCTTCACCAGCGATGAATGCGAAGCGGAGGAAAGAACTGGGCGCGAAGGTCGTGAAAGCGATGGAAGGGATCGGTTACACGAACGCAGGAACGGTGGAGTTCCTGATGGACCAAGATGGCGCGATTCACTTCATGGAGATGAACACGCGCATTCAGGTGGAGCATCCGGTTACGGAATTCGTGACCGGGGTGGACTTGGTGAAAGCGCAAATCGGCATTGCGGCGGGCCAGCGCTTGGAAGAGGCGACCGGAGAAGTCAGCTTTGCGGGCCATTCCATCGAGTGCCGGATTAATGCCGAGGATCCGGAGACGTTTGTCCCATCGGCAGGACGCATCACGGCGTTCCAGGCGCCCGGAGGAGTGGGGGTGCGCGTGGATTCCGCGGCCTACTCGGATGCGATCATCCCTCCGTTCTATGATTCGCTGGTCGCAAAAGTGATCGTGAAGGGGCGAGACCGCGGCGAAGCCATCAGCCGGATGAGGCGGGCACTCGAGATGATGGCAATCGAAGGCATCAGGACCTCGATTCCCTTGCATCGGCGAATTATGGCGCACCCGGATTTTGTGGCGGGGAATTTTGACACCCACTTCATCGAAAAGTTTTTGAACAACCACGGAAAATAAGAGTCCAATGCGCCTTGTGATGCCCCGGCTCTATGTGATATTAGACGCTGGACTGGTTCGCGGGCGTGCGCAGGAAATGGCCCTGCAACTAATGGGCGCGGGTGTGAGATTGCTGCAGTACCGCGCCAAGAATGCCGCTGCGCGGGAAATGCTGGAAACGGCCATGGCTCTGTCGGAAATGGCGCGCAGCGAGGGGGCGGCGTTCTTTGTGAATGACAGGCCGGACGTGGCCTATCTATCGGGCGCGGGCGGAGTCCATGTGGGACAGGACGACTTAAGCGTGGAGCAAGCGCGGGCGGTCGTGGGGCAAGACCGCTGGGTAGGTGCTTCGACACACAATCGGGAGCAATTTGAGAAGGCTGCGGCCAGTTCGGCGGATTATGTTGCCATCGGGCCTATTTATGCAACGACGAGCAAGGCGAATCCCGATCCCGTGGTTGGAACGGAACTGATTCGCCAGGTACGGCCGCTGACCAAGAAACCGATTGTGGCGATTGGGGGCATCCGGCTGGAACACGCGGCGGAGGTGATAGAAGCAGGAGCCGACTCCGTGGCGGTTATCAGTGACATTTTGGGCGCTAGGGATCCGGCGCAGCAAGCCCGTAAGTTCATTCAACGACTGGAAGCCGTGAAACCTGTGGCCGGCCAGTGAGGCACGCTAGGAATGGCAGAGTCCAGCAACGTTAGCTCGACGCAAAGCAGCAAGACAGAGCACGGGTTTGTGCGCGCCATCGGGTTGTTCGATGGCACGATGATCGTCGCGGGGTCGATGATCGGCTCCGGCATCTTTATTGTCGCCGCCGACATTGCCAGGCAGACGGGGTCGGCCGGCGGGCTTCTTCTGACTTGGATATTGTCGGGACTTCTGACGATTGCCGCGGCGCTCTCCTACGGAGAATTGGCGGCGCTTTTTCCCCATGCTGGTGGGCAATATGTGTATTTGCGGGAAGCGTTTTCGCCGCTTTGGGGATTCTTGTATGGTTGGACGCTGTTCCTGGTGATCCAAACGGGTACGATTGCCGCTGTATCGATCGCCTTCTCGCGCTATCTGGGAGTGCTGTTTCCGTCCATTTCGCCGAATACGTGGATCCTTCCGCCGATTAACTTCTCCTCGAAATTTGCGGCCAGCTTGTCGGTGCAGCAGTTTGTCGCCGTGCTGATGATCCTGTTTCTGACTTTTCTGAATACGCGGGGCGTGCAGCTGGGAAAGTGGATTCAGAATATTTTCACCTCGGCAAAGCTGCTCTCGCTGCTGGGAGTGATTTTCCTGTGCATTTTCGTGGCAAGGAATGCCTCGGCGATCGCGGACAATTTCTCACACGTCTGGGCCATTCGCGGGGCAAACACGATTGCGCCAGGCGCCAACTTCCTGCGCGGGCTTTTGCCGACGGTGACAGCGGGAAGCGGCTGGTTCGGCCTGCTGCTGGCGCTGGCCGTGGCCCAGGTGGGCTCGCTGTTTTCGGCGGACGCCTGGAACAACATCGGGTTCACGGCGGCGGAAGTGAAGAACCCCAAGCGGGATGTGGCGCTGTCGATGGCATTCGGGACAATCATCGTCATGACGCTATATTTCCTGGCGAATCTGGCGTACCTGTGTGCTTTGCCACTAGCCCAGATTCAGAACGCGCCGGAGGACCGCGTAGCGACGGCGGCGCTGGCCGCGATTTTTGGGGCTAAGGGAGCGGCGATGATGGCGGTGGCCATCATCATTTCGACGTTTGGCTGCAATAACGGATTGATTCTGGCGGGTTCACGCGTCGCCTATGCGATGGCCAAAGATGGTTTGTTTTTCAAGGCCACGGGAAAGTTGAACGACCGCGGAGTGCCAGGAGTCGCGCTGGCCTATCAGGGCATCTGGATCGTGATCCTGATCCTGCTGCGAACGCGCAAGCCTGATGGGTCGTACGGGAATCTGTACAGCAATCTTCTGGACTACGTGGTATTCGCGGCGCTGCTTTTTTATGTTTTGACGATTGCGGGAATTTTCGTGCTGCGGTGGAAGCGGCCGGATGCGGACCGGCCGTATCGAGCATTTGGGTATCCGTTGCTGCCGCTCTTGTATATAGTGGCAGCCACGGGAATCATGGGCGTGCTGCTCTTGTATCAGACCCAGACCGCGGGATGGGGGATGGTGATCGTGCTGCTCGGAGTGCCTGTGTACTGGCTGTGGCAGCGCCGGGGAAGAAGTCCCGCGAGTTGAGACATCGCTTGGCATTTTGGAAAACACCGACCGACGAAGGAGGAGTTGCATGGGCAACCCCTTGTTTGCAAGGAAATCGATGGACATGCTGCTCGCAGAAGCGAAGGAGACCGGCGAGCACAGTCTGAGGCGAACCCTGGGGCCGTTTCAACTGACGGCGCTTGGTGTGGGCGCGGTTATTGGCGCGGGTATCTTCGTGCTCTCCGGCCTGGGTGCGCATTACGCCGGGCCCGGATTGATGCTTTCGTTCGTTGTGAGCGGGCTGGGATGCGCGTTTGCCGGGTTGTGCTATGCGGAGTTCGCGGCGATGATTCCGCTGGCCGGCAGCGCTTACACCTATGCCTATGCCACGCTGGGAGAATTGTTCGCGTGGATTATCGGGTGGGACTTGACGCTGGAATATGCGATGGGCGCGAGCACCGTTTCTTCGGGCTGGTCCAACCACTTTATCGAACTGCTCAACATTTTTCACATCAAGATGCCGCTGTGGTTGGCATATGACCACTGGACCGGCCTGGCCACGGCAGAAAAGATTGTTGCGCGCCAGATGGTGCGGGCTGCCGACCCGTCGCTGAGGCCGGGGACGCAGGCTTTTCTCGACAAGGTGAGCTCGATCGTGACAGCCCATTCGCCGGAACTGCTGCAGCGGGCACATGACCTGGTCAACGCGCCCAGGCTTTTTGGAGTGGAGATCGGATTTAATTTGCCGGCGTTTTTGATCGCCCTGGTGATCACGACAATTCTCGTCATTGGGATTAGAGAGAGCGCTCGGTTTAATGCCACGATCGTGGTGATCAAGGTGGCGGTCGTACTCTTCGTGATTGGACTGGGCATACATTACGTGAACACAGCCAACTGGGGCAGCGATTGGCACAGCTTCGCGCCGATGGGTTTCGGGGGAATCGGCGCCGGCGCCGCTTACATATTCTTCGCCTATATCGGATTTGACGCGGTTTCCACGACGGCGCAAGAAGCCAAGAATCCGCAGCGGGACCTGCCGATCGGAATTATCGCGTCCTTGCTGATCTGCACCGTGCTGTACATCCTTGTCGCCGGAGTTTTGACAGGAATGGTGCGCTGGCAGGACGTCAATATCGAGGCGCCCATTGCGCTGGCGTTCCTGGATCGCGGCTTGACCACGGCGTCGCACATCATAACCCTCGGGGCGCTCGCGGGACTCACCAGCGTCATGTTGGTGATGCTGCTCGGACAAACGCGCGTTCTTTATTCGATGGCCAATGACGGTCTGCTCCCCAGGAAGTTTTTTGCCGATGTTCACCCAAAATTCCGGACTCCCTACAAGAACACCATCCTGGTGGGATTCCTGGCGGCGATTGTCGGCAGCCTGACGCCGATTGACGACATCGGAAAGATGGTCAACATCGGGACGCTGCTTGCGTTCGTCATTGTCTGCATTGCGGTGATGGTATTGCGAAGCACAAACCCGGATCAGCCGCGGCCCTTCCGGACCCCGCTGATGCCGCTCGTGCCCATCCTGGGTATCGGCTTCAACGGGTACATGATGTACAAGCTCGGATGGATCAACTGGGCGCGCCTGATTATCTGGCTGATCATTGGGCTAGTCATTTACTTTAGCTATAGCCGGTACCACAGCCGCGTCAACAACCCACAGATAAGATAACAATAAATTATGGAGTGTCGCAGAATATAGTGACGCCTTCGGAGCATCGGGAAGACACCCAACGAGAGTAGTTTGTCATTCCGAGCCCGCCGCGGCGGGCGAGGAATCTGCTGTATCTCGCCCGCAGGCAAAAGCAGATCCCTCGCTTCGCTCGGGATGACAATTCGCGTTTAGTCACTATATTCCGCGAAGGTCAGTAAGTTCAGGGCGGCCGGTTGCCCGCCGGAGGCGAAGAGAGCAGCCTCGTTCCCGTGTCACAAATCGGGTAAAGTGTTCCTTCCACTCTTTCTGCCATGAATGGAAGAGAAAACCAGCAGAATTCTTTCTGGAAGAGCCTGTCGGCACTTGACTGGGCGGCACTGGTGCTGTGCGGCCTGGGCCTGGCGACCCTTGAGGCGAAGAATGCGCTGGAGGGATTGCGCGGCGTGGGCCTGCTGCGATTCGCCGCGGTGCTGGCGGTGTTTTATCTGTTCTACCGCTTCTGGACGCGCTGGCGCGTGCAGTTGTTATGGAGCCTGCGGAACCGTTTGATTGTCGCGTACTTTTTTATTGCCGTCGTGCCCATCTACTTGTTGTTAATCCTAGCGAGCCTTCTGGGACAGATCATTTACTCGCAACTGGGCGCCTATCTCCTGTATCACGACATTGAGGACCGGCTGGAGATGTTGTCCAGTTCAGCGGCGAGCATCGCGGCGGCGGAATCGACGCTACCGGCGTCGATGGATGAGGCGACGTTGAAAAAAGTGCTGGGCGCGCAAGTGCTGCTCACGGAGGCAATGGAGAAGGAATTACCGGGATTGGTTGTAAATTTCGCAGTCGACCCGGAGTATTTCCGGCAGGTGGCGGGGCCGGAGGCGCGCTCGTTTACGGGGCTGGTCCAGCGGGAGACGCAACTCAATCTCGTGGGAATGAGGGAAGCGGACTCGCCACGCGGTAAGCGATTCATTGAACTGAGTGTGCCCGTGACTACGGAGTTTTTGGAAGGGCTGGCGCCGGATCTCGGCCCGATTGATGTGACGCTGGCGCAGACGGTGGAAGGGGACTCGGGGCGAACGGCGGTGCATATCGGAGGAAAGGACTATCGCGCGATCGGGCGCGTGGTGACGAGGAAGAGAGCCCTGCTGCCGCCGGAATCGTGGCTGGATCCGGTCGTGGAAGGGTTCTCGCAGTTGAACGCAACATATTTGGGGGCGGATCGGGTTTCGGAGCGAAACCACCCGGTCTTTGCGTTTTTCAAGGCGCGGCCATCGCAAATGAACCGCCGGATTCGCGTGTCGCTCGGAGAATTGAGCGGCGCAAAGGTGTTTGAACTGAAGTTGATCGCCGTGGGATTTCTGCTGATCGAACTGGCTGCTGTGGTGATGGGGGGAATTCTGACACGGGCGATGACGCGGACGATTTCCGATCTGTCGAGCGCGACCCAGTCGGTCCAGGAAGGAAATTTGTCCGTGCGAGTCCCCGTGGAGCGGCGCGACCAACTGGGGATGCTGGGCGAGTCGTTCAATTCGATGACCAATTCGATCAGCCGGTTGATCAGCGAACAGAAACAGTTGCAGCGGCTCGAAAACGAGATCTCCATCGCGCGCGAAGTGCAAGATCAGCTCTTCCCGAAGAATCTGCCGCATGTGGAAGGCGTGGAAATCGAGGCCATCTGCAAGGCGGCGCGCAGCGTGAGCGGCGACTACTATGATTTTATCCAGTTGACGCCGACGCAGGTGGCCATCGCGATTGCGGACATTTCCGGGAAAGGAATTTCGGCGGCGCTGCTAATGGCCAGCCTGCAGGCGGCATTGCGCAGCCAATTGCTGACGCCAGGAAGCGAAAATCTGAGCACGGCGGAACTGGTGTCGCGATTAAATCTGCACTTGGTTCGCAATACCGCAGAAGATCGCTTCGCCACGTTTTTCATTGCCATTTATGACCTCGCCACGCGGAAATTGCGCTACACCAACGCCGGGCATCTTCCGGGCCTCTGCCTGTCCGAGGGAAAGGCCAAGCATTTAGATGTGGGCGGGATGGTGCTGGGCATCGTGGAGGACTACCCATACCAGGAAGGCATCGTGGACGTGCCCCCGGACGCCGTTCTGATTGCATACAGTGATGGATTGGTGGAGCCGGAAAACGCGTATGGAGAAGAGTTTGGCGTTTCGCGGCTGGAAGCAGCAGCACAGCGCGTGCGCCACGCGGCGCCACGCAAGATCGCGGAATCGCTCATGACTGCAGCGGAAGAATGGTCCGGCAGCCCGGAACAGGCCGACGATATGACGGTGATCGTCGCGAAATTGAGGTAGGGGCCAGTTTTCGATTACGCGGCTAATCGCCCACTGACAGCCCGAGGGGCTCGCCGAGCCTGCTCCTCTAAGCTGCGTCGGAACTAATGGAGCTTCGCGTATTCGGTCTTTGCAGCGATGAGGATGGGAACGTCGGGGTCGGCGTCCTTCCACAGCGCGAGGAAATCTTGATACGCGGCCTTGGCCTTGGCGGTGTCGCCTTGCATCGTGTAGGCGCGGGCGAGACCAAGATGGGCGAGTGCACCCCAGGGAAAGTTCCCCACCAGTCCTCGGTGGTCGATGAATTTCTGAAATTCCAACGCCGCTGCGTTGCCGTCGTGGAGCATGAGATAGGCTTCGCCACGCAAATAGACTGGGAGTAGGTAGCCTCCGTCCCCCAGTTCTATCGTGCTCGCCACCTTCAATAGTTCGATTGCCCGGTTCGGGCCTTTGCGTTCCAGGGCGACGGCCGCCCGGATCGTGGGTAGCCAATACCTCTGCACCAGCGTGTCCAGCGGGAAGGTCTTGTCGAGCTCAGCCGCCAGCTTCTCCGCCCCTGCCGTATCGCCTGCCCGCGCTAAAGAAAACGCCGCCATCGCCCGCACATCGCGGTTCGGGGCCAGCTTCACTGCCGCATTGGCATCGGCACGCGTCTGCTCCCGGTCCCCGGATTCCACCTCGCGGAGCGCTGCCTCTGCCTGATAGGCTGCCGCAGTTTCTTTGGCGTCGTTGCGCTCTGCTGAATCCATCGCCCGCCGCGTCAGCTCGTGTGCGCTCTTCAGCTTGCCGTACCAGCCTTCCGTGTCCGCTTGCGCGGCCAGCAACAGGTCTTCCGAACCCGGCTTTCCCATGGCTGCCGAGACCAACTGCGCCATCTGCGACGCCTCGCCCTTTAGAAATGCCAACTGATAGCGCCCTATGAGCAGCAGCTCGCTCTCCACCAGCCTGTGCCCCTCCGCCTGCTTGTACACCGCCTCCGCTTCATCCAGCCGGTTGAAGATCGCGTACGCACTGGCGAGGTTGAAATAGTTGGTCGAATTACTTGGGTCCAGGCGCAACGCCGGTTGCCATTCTTCCAATGCCTTCTCCGAGTTTCCCAATACGGCGGAAATGAATCCCAGCGCTAGGTAAGGCAAGTCGTCCCTTGGGTAAGTCTGCTGCCATAGTTCGTAAGTCTGCGCTGCCTTCTCCAGCTCCCCCGTCGCGAGCGTGTAGTAGTTCCCCTCAATGTTGAGCCGCTCCCGCTCGCTCACGTTCTCCCGCAGGTCGTAGGCCTTGCGTGCATACTCGGCTCCCCGCCCGACTTCGCCGAAGTCGAAGTAGACATTCGACATGCCGACGTAGGCCAGGGCGAAATTCGGGTCGAGTTCTATCGCCCTCTTGAAGAACGACAGTGCGGGCGTCTCCCCTTTCCCAGTGAGCGTCTTCCGTCCCAGGCTGTAGGCTTCCAGCGCCTCCAGGGATGGCGTGGTCGCTTCCTCCAACGGTGTTGCGTACTTCTCCACCGAGGTGAGCGACTCGCCCAGTTTGCTCCGCAAGTTGACTGCCGCATTGTCTAGAGCCTTAAGAACCGCTTCCTTGCCCGCCGCCTGCTCCTGCGCTTCCGCCAGTACATCCCCGGTGTTGCAGTTCATGGCCTTCAGGCCAATCACGTACTGGCTGCCCAATCCAGCAATCGAACCCGTCAGCATTGCCTTGCTACCCGTACGCTGGCAGACTTCGCGCGTGACCTCCTGCGTCAACCGGTCACCGGCGGGACGCCCCATCAGCTTCAAAGTCTCGTTCACCTTGGGGTCGGAAAGCAGGTCGAGGAACGGCGATTGCTCAAGCTGAACGGAGAGTCCCTGCTTCAGCGTGTCATCGAATACTGCATCGCCCGTCTTGTTGTCGAAATCGGCGAGCACGATAGTGTCTTTGTCGGTTAGCTTCGGCTTGGGGTGTAAATAAAAGTATGCGCCGGCAGCAAGCGCCACAACTGCTATGGCTGCGGGAACAACCACCTTCCAGCGGATTCCTCGCTGCTCGCCCACAGCAGCAGCTGCACTCGTTGCTGCTGGTACCTTCGCCGACTCGGTATCGCGCTTCAGCCGCTGCAAGTCGGTGCGAATTTCCGCCGCGCTCTGGTAGCGCAGCTTGCGGTCTTTCTCCAGCGCCTTGTTGATGATTTCTTCCAGCTTCGGCGGGAGTTCCGGCTTCAACCGTGCTACAGGAACAGGCGCTCGATTCAGAATCGCCTCGTGTACGATGGCTGCGGTGTTGCCCGGAAACGCCATCCGTCCCGTCGCCATCTCGTACAGCAACGCGCCAAACGAGAACAAGTCTGTCCGTGCATCCAGTTCTTCCCCTCGCGCCTGCTCCGGCGACATGTAAGCCATTGTGCCCATCGTCGTTCCGGGGCTGGTCAGGAGTTCCTCCGCTGTGGCGGTCGGCATCTCTGAAACACCGATGACTGGACCAGCAGGGACTACTTTCGCCAAACCGAAATCAAGAATCTTCGCGTGCCCGCGTTTGGTTACAAAGATGTTTGCTGGCTTGATGTCACGGTGGATGATGCCTTCGGCGTGGGCGGCTTCGAGCGCATCCGCGACTTCGGTTCCTAAGTCCAGCAGTTGCTCCAGCGGAAGCGGCTTGCCGGAAATGCGGTGCTTGAGCGTGGTGCCTTCCATGAATTCCATCGCAATGAAGGGCTGACCGTTGTGTTCGCCGATTTCATAGATGGTGCAGATATTTGGATGGTTCAGGGCGGAAGCAGCCTGTGCCTCACGCTCGAAGCGGCTCAGAGCTTGTGAGTCCAGCGAAAAACCGTCCGGAAGGAACTTCAAGGCAACGAAGCGGTGGAGCTTGGTGTCCTCCGCTTTATAGACAACACCCATCCCTCCGCCGCCGAGCTTCTCGAGGATGCGGTAGTGCGAGATGGTTTGGCCGTTGAGTGGCTGAGAATCCGCCATTTTGCGTACATCTTAGGTTGCGACAAAAGGCAAGTCAACAAACACGAATCTAACGTAGGTCTTGCTTGACGCGCTCACTGGAAACTGACCGGGTGGCGGAATTGAGGTAAGGTAGAGGGGACGGACGGAGTGGGCTATACTGGCACGTTTTTGAGAGGATGACGAATGTCGCTGCGAAACCGGGCGGCGGTGGTAACGGGCGGTGCGCGAGGGATCGGCAGGGGAATTGCTCTTGGACTAGCGCGGGAAGGCGCGCGGATCGCCCTGGTCTATCGCGCGATTGGCGCCCATAGAGTAAATCTACCTAGGGATTGACGACACGGAAAACGATCTGCGACCCCTTGACCAGGTGGATGTTCGCCTTGTTGAAAACCAACATAGAGATATGTGTTCCCCCGGAGTTCTGAAAGGCCACGTTCACGCCGGGAAGGCCAATTGCGCCTCTACTATTCGCAGTGAGCACGTCGACGAAGCCTTCCTTGGCGCTCATATGGCCCATTGCTATCGCGGTACGGTCCGTTCCATTCAAATTGTCAGTTCCCTTGGTCGCTGGGGGAGCAATCGCTTGAATGTCCAAATGCAATAAGCTGGGCTCGCCATTTTTCGTTTCGACATTTTCAAAAAGAATCCATACCACATTCACTCCGCCTGCATCCAGCGCGGTTTGCACCCTGGTTATCCGGCCGATCACGAGCGCACCTTTCTTGAGGACGGTCTGATGGCCGTCTTTGACATCTTGTGCGATCTGAGCCTCCACGCGGTCGCCCTCCTTGCAGGCCGTTAAATCCAGTTCCGCCACCAGCCTCGCGAAAATTGCCGTGTCGCTGGGTAAATGAAGGGCGTTACCAGCGGTGCTGGGTGAGCCGCTTGCTTGCGCGTTCGAAGGAGCAGTTGAGGTGCCCTGTGCGCACGTCCAGAATGCGAATACCAACGCCATAAGTGTGGAAGCCGCAGAACGTTTCATTGAAATTCCTCCTTAGGCATCTCCGTGAACCGCAGGGCAGGTTTCGAGGGCAGCCTCAAGAAAAGTCTCGCTGTTGCCCATCGCATTAATTACTGCAGAAAATACCATTGAGATAGATACAATTCAAGGCGAATGAGTTTCGACTGAGTCCTGATAAACGCGGTCGTCGAAAACTGACCGAGTGGCAAAATTGAGGTAAGGTAGAGAGGACGGACGGAGTGGGCTATACTGGCACGTTTTACGAGGATGACGAATGTCGCTGCGAAACCGGGTGGCGGTGGTCACGGGCGGTACAAGAGGGATCGGCAGGGGAATTGCTCTTGGACTAGCGCGGGAAGGCGCGCGGATCGCCCTGGTCTACCGCACGAATAAAATCGCGGCGCAGACGGCGCTGCGGCAATTGCAAGCCGTGGGCGCAGACTGCGTGGCCGTGGAAACCGATATCACCGAACCGGCGCGCGCGGAGCAATTGATGAGGACAGTGGCGGACCGCTACGGACGCATTGACGTGCTGGTCAACAACGTGGGCGATTTTCGCTGGGGGACGTTGGCGGAATCTTCGGTGGAGGAGTGGACCAGCATATTCGATTCGAATGTGTCAACGGTGTTCTACATGTGCCGCGCCGCGCTTCCGCTGATGCGCAAGGGACGTTGGGGCCGAATCATCAACCTGGGAGCGGTGGGAGCAGAACGCGCTTTCGGGCAAGCGAAGATATCGGCGTACGCCGCAGCGAAGGCGGCAGTGGTGGCGATGTCGCGCTCCTTGGCGCTGGAAGAGGCCAAGAACGGGATCACTGTGAACGTGGTGAATCCGTCCAGCATCGATGAAAAGGATTTGACGCTGGAGGAGGCCCGGAAACTAAAGGATGCGCGCTATCCCATTGGGCGGCCTCCGACGGTGGATGATGTGGCGGCCGCGGTCAGCTTTTTTGCTTCAGAAGAAGCGGAATATGTTACCGGCCAGGTTGTGAATGTGAGCGGCGGCTGGATGCTCTAACAGGTTGCTGAAAAAAGACGGGAAATGCTTTCTTCAGGGGCTAAAGCCCATTCATTTTTGGAGGCTTTACGCCGGGGCTGAAGCCCCGGCCTCCTAAAGAAGGGAATCAGTTCAGCGGCCCCTTGAGCCTCCCCGGAAATTGAGATGAAAGCGCTGACGGCTGCGGAAATGCGGGAAGTGGACCGCCTGACGACGGAGCGGTTCGGCGTGCCGAGCCATCAGTTGATGGAAGCCGCGGGAAAGAGCGTCGCGGAAGTTTTCCTCGAGCAATACGGACATAAGAATACCGATCCTCCGGGACGAATCGCTGTGCTCTGCGGGAAAGGGAACAACGGTGGTGACGGATTCGTCGTGGCGCGCTACCTCAAGGAAGAAGCCGAACAGGTGAACGTGTACCTGTTTTCGAGGCCGGACGAATTGCGTGGGGACGCGGCGAAAAATTTCCAGCGCTGGCAGGAACAAAGCGGCGGCGTGACGCTGGTGCAGAGCGATGCGGATTGGGAGAAGGCCTGGGGAGAAATATCCGGCGCGGAAGTGATCGTGGATGCGTTGTTGGGGACGGGGGTTCGAGGGCCGGCGAGCGGCTTAGTGGGACAGGCCATTGAAGATGTGAACCGTCTTTCGAGAGGGGCCACCGCAGCACGGCCGGCATGGGTAGTGGCCGTGGATACGCCATCAGGATTACCGTCGGATGGCGAAGCGGCGGCGGGGCCGGTCGTCAATGCGCACTGGACGGTGACGTTCACGGCCCCAAAGATTGGGCAGTTGATTTCCGCGAATGCGGGCTGCTGCGGGCAATTGGTGGTGCGCGGCATCGGATCTCCTGCGGCGCTGGTGGAGGAGACTGGAAAGGGAAGTCTGCGCTGGGCAGGACCGGAGGAGTTTGCAGGGCTGCCCTTGGTGCGGGCTGCGGAAGCGCACAAAGGTTCGTACGGGCATGTGTTGTTGGTTGCGGGATCGTTGGGGAAAACAGGCGCGGCGGTGCTGGCGGGACAGGCGGCGTTGCGCGGTGGCGCTGGATTGGTGACCATTGCGACGCCGGAGCCAGTACTTCCCATTATTGCCGGGTCGCAGGCGGAATATATGACCGAAGGTCTGCCGGCGACGAGCGCAGGGACACTTGCGGCGGCTGGAGTACGCTCCGGGAGATATGCGGAGCTGCTGCGGGGCAGGACGGTCCTAGCCATCGGGCCGGGAGTGGGCCAGCATCCGGAAACCCAGGAATTCATTCGCGGCGTGGTGGCAGAGACGGAGTTGCCCATGGTCCTCGATGCGGACGGCTTGAACGCGTTCGCCGGCTGCGGGGATTCATTGGCAAATAAGAAAACGAGATTTTTGGTGGTAACGCCGCACCCGGGAGAAATGGCGCGACTGTTAGGAAGTTCGACGGCGCAGGTGCAGCAGGACCGAGTGAAAACAGCCGGAGACGCAGCGAAGCGATGGAACGCCTATGTTGTGTTGAAAGGTTTTCATACGATTCTGGCGTCTCCCAGTGGCCACGTGTTCGTCAACACAACGGGAAACCCTGCGCTCGCTAAGGGCGGATCCGGAGATGTCCTGACCGGTTTGCTGGGGGCGCTGATCGCGCAATTCGGAACGGAGGATTTATTGCGCATCGTTGCCTTGGGAGCTTACCTGCATGGGTGCGCCGCCGATCTGCTGAGCGAACAGTCCGATGCTTCCGGAGTTCTTGCGGGAGAAGTGGCTCAGGCGATTCCGTTCGCGCGGCGCAAACTGCTGGAGGAGTTGCAGCGGCGTGGCTGAAGAGGTCATCACACGTTCGGCCGAAGAGACAATTGCCTGGGGACGCAAGCTGGCGGAGAAACTGCAACAGCCGCTATTAGTTCTGCTGACCGGAGAATTGGGCAGCGGCAAGACGACGCTGACGAAGGGCATTGTGGCGGGACTCCAGGCGGCGCAGGAAGACGAAGTAACCAGCCCGACGTTTACCCTGGTTCATGAATATGGCAGCGCGAAAAAGGTGTTCCACGCGGATTTGTACCGCGTCGAAAACTTCCATGACTTCGAGACTTTGGGGTTGGAAGACCTCTTCGCGCGACCCGCGATCGTCATCCTGGAATGGAGCGAGAAATTTCCCCTGAACGGCCCTTGGCCGCAGTTGCGGGTGCGGCTAGAGCACCTGGGAGGGGATGCCCGGCGGATCACCGTGGACGATCCCACGGCATAGCCGCCCTTACTTTCTCGCCACCCCTGTCCTTCCGATTCCTTGCCGGGCCCTGAGGGGGCTGCTAGGTTGGAAGAGTAACGTAACCTGGCGGTTGCATGCCCAACGGACATTCCCATGGCAGCGTGGCGGAGACGAGCCGAAGCACGCTGAAAAGCTACAATGTGACCTTGCCGATGAGCTCGCTGGCCATCGGCGTGGACAACATCCATCATGACGTATTTCTGAGCCCCAAATTTGTCCAGGCCGCGCGGGATTATCTCTTCGATCTGCTCCGGCAGAACGCCAGCAACACCTATCTGTCAGGGATTGAATTCCGGAGCAGCAAGCCCGTCGATTCCTCGACGTTCCGCAAACTGCTTACCGAATTGCTGGAAAGCTCGCTGACCTCCGCCAAACACCGGAAAAACATTGAGATTGACCTGCTGTTTCGCTTGGCCATCCTGAAATTTCTGACCACCGAATTGCAGAATCAATTCGCGAACGTGATTCTGGATGGGAAGGAGTACATCCGGAAGCGCGGGGAATATTTCGAGCGCAGCCAGCAGGCCCACGTGATCAAAGCACGGCTGTCCGAGATGCAATCCGCGCGGCGCGATGTATTGCGGCTGATCGGGCAGACGGTAGCGCAAATCCTCATCGACATCGAGGAGAACTTGATCGCGAAGTCGCGCCGGGCGTTATTCGGCGAAGAGTTCGCGCCTTATTACGAGATGCTGAAGAACCGGCTGATTTTCCTGGACGGCGGCAAAGACGATTTTTATTTCCTTGAGCACTATGTGTTGCTGGGGAATTATGCGCGCGACCCCGATCGCTTTGAGGCGATGGATGCGTTGTTCCAGGAATTTCTGGGGGAGGCCGGCGTGGAGCTCCCGCAGGAGCCCCCAGCCTCAAAGGCCATGGAGGGTTTCCGGGCTCTCTCTGCCGAAGCGGAGAACGCACGTGCTGAAATTGTTTCCCTCGAGGAGCAGCAGGTGGGTCTGCGGAAAAAGCTGGAGCGGGGCGATGGGCTGTTGAACAAGTTTCTGAGTTCCACGGATCCGGCTGATCTGCGGACCTCTCTCGGCGAAGTCGAAAAACGAATCACGGCGCTGCAGACGAAATTGGAAGGACTGGCGCAGCAGATGGAGTGCGCAACTCAGCAGGCCGATTTCGTGAATATGGATTACCAAGGAAAGCTGGGGGATTACCTGAATGAGCCGGAGAACGCCCGGCACCTGTTCGATCCCGCCGCAGGCGACGAGTCTGATCGAGGAACGCGGGCACGGCTGCTGGCACAGTTGACCAGAAAGCTCGAAGAGAGGGAACTGATTGTCCACATGCTGGCGAGCTACGAAATCCGGCCGATTGCCAGTGACTTTTGCCCTCCGGTTCACCTGCAGCAATTGAAAAAGGCGCTGGTATCGAAGGAAGAAGCACGCCGGGTGGAAGAGCTGCTGAGGCAGGTGCCGGCAAAGCGGCTGTCGATGAAGCCGATTGAAGAACTGGCAAAAAGAGTTCGCCGGTATTCGCGGGAAGAGACGCAGATAATGGTTTTGAAGTTTGCGACGGACTTCATGCGGCTGCGGCGGGATTTGCGCGGCGCGGAACACGTGGCCGCCTGCATGGAACGGATCAACCTGGTCGCCGCGGAAAAGGTCCGTGACCTCTCGCGGATGAACAACAGGCTCTATGAATGCCTGCTGAAGGAAGAGGCCCGTCCGGAGCAGGACCAAGTGGTGTCGCACGTGATTATCAAGGCGGACGTGCGAGGCTCGACAAAAATGACGCAGGACCTGCTGGCAAGAGGCCTCAACCCGGCTTCCCACTTCAGCCTCAACCTGCATGAGCCGGTGAAGCGGCTGCTGGACAGGTATTCCGCGAAGAAAGTGTTTATCGAGGGAGACGCCATTGTCCTGGCCATCTTTGAGACAGAAGCCAGCCGGGCGTACGCGCGACCGGTCGCCAAGGCCTGCATCCTTTCGAAACAGATTCTCGCGGTTTGCAATTCCTACAACGACCAGGCTGCCTCTTCCCAACTTCCGGCTCTAGAAATAGGGATTGGAGTGGCATACCAAGGTTCCGCGCCGACCTATTGGACGGATGGGGAATCGCGGATCATGATCTCCAAAGCCTTGAATCTGTCGGACCGGTTGTCGGGATGCGCAAAATTGGCCAAGCGCATGCTCTTTGGGCAGAAGACATCGTTTTCGGTATTCCACTTCTTGAATGCGATGGAAGGCGCCTCCGCGGAAGAGTTGGATGAATTCCTGGTGCGCTACAACATGAATGGAATCGAGTTGAATGAAGAAGGATTCGAAAAGCTTTCCGAGGAAATTTCGCTCGAGACCATCCGCACAAAGCTCGAATATCCCTGGAGCAAGGAAGAGGTGATTTTGTACTACGGGGAAGTGCCCATGGGGGAGTCCGTGGAGTTACTGGTGCTGCGGAAGGGCCTGGCGCGGCAGCTGTTGCCGGACGGAAAAATAGGCAAAAGCTCCGATCACAAATATTATGAGGTGTGTACAGCCCCCGCGCTGTATGACCTGGCGGCGGCGCTGAAACGAACCCAGATGGTCGGATTTGAAGCCGCACGCACCTAACCTCTATACTCCCCGTGGGGGCGAAAGGGGTCCGGTGACCTTCCCGGCCTTCAAAGCCGGCGACGCGTTCCTTCGCGGAACGGGTGGTGGATTCGACTTCCACACGCCTCCGCCATAATGTCTTCTGTGAAAGTCATTTAACCCAGGTTCGCGGGGGCATAGGTGGGCAGTAAGCTTTGCACGATGGCCGGTCATTGGTGCGTGACAAAATCATGTGGCGCGGATGGCGGGCCGGCATCGTGAAAGGCAGATTGATTTTTCATGGAAAGGTCCGATCAAAGTCCTCGGACTGGTTACAATTCGCCGAATTCTTTCCTTCGGAGCTAGATCGCTCAAATCAATGTTTGGATAATTAGATGCACAAAGCCTGTGCAATGCCATTGTGAACGGACTTGAACGCGGGTTCGCGTCACGCCTGTGACATTTTTTCCTCAATCCTCCTCTAGTTTTGCAACAAGCTGGCCAATCCCAAGCGCTTGAAAACACTCCGAAATATGAACTATGCGATCGCAGTTTTCTCCCGAATTCACGAACTTCGTTAGGAACAGTGCGGGGATAAGCTATGCGCATCAGCCGCTAATTGAGTCGAAAGAACTGTTTGGCGATTGCAGCATCCAACTGAACTTCCCAAGATCTAGATGCCTGTTCCTGTCATTCTTCCAATTCCCATTCCAATTAAATAGGTCACTGCCCCCTCGACTGCGCCCACGAAGGTCATCTCGAGCCCGCTGGACCACCAGGAGCGGATCGTTATGAGCGATTTGGCGGCGCCGACGGCGAAGTGAGCCATCAGAGAAACCACGGCAGCCACAATGACCGCGGGATAGCCACTTAGAAAGAAAAAGGGAACAACGGGAATAGTAGCGCCTATGGCCGTGGAAAGAGCCCCCGAAACCGCGGAGGTCCACGGTTTGCGGAGTCCTTCTTCGCTCATGTTCAGACGTTCTTGGGCAAGGGCGCGAACCAGTTGCGACCTGTCACGGGCCAGGTCGTCAACAAAACGGTCGGCCTCTTCCGGAGTCAGGCCACGAATTTGATAGCTGAGGGAAAGAATTTCACATGCTTCGGCTTCGTCGTACTCAACAGCATCGCGCTCACGCGCGAACTCCGCTTCATAAATCTCCCGTTCACTTTTGGCCGCGAGGTAGGCGCCCGAACCCATGGAGAGGGCACTCGCAATCATGCCCACCATTCCTGCGATGATTACAAATTTGCTGTCGCCAAGCGTCGCTCCAGAGACACCGGAAACAATCCCGAAGATTGCACCCAAGCCATCGTTGATTCCATAGATGGCATCGCCCACCCAGCTTGCTGCCTTCGCATGTCCTTTCTGGTCGCTGGCCAGGATCTCGTCGAGCATCTGCTTGGCTTGCTCGGGCGAAGGTTGCGGGATTGGCCCCCGATTGCGGATGAGATTGCTGAGGATCTGGTAATGCTCGCGTTCATCTTTCAGAATTTGCGTAAGTATGTTATCGCTGGGCTCGTCGCCGAGTTCCTTTAACTGTTTGGCGTACTTTGCGATGTCCTGGCTTTCGCCCAGTTCCAGCCGCCGCAATGCCATGCCCATACCAGCGGCGCGATTTGCAATTGTGTCGGCCTCGCCAGTCTTTGGACCCCCATAGATGGGCTCGGAACCTTGCAACTCTCGAATCCGGCCGGCCCAGAGATCAGCGTGGTGTTTTTCGGCCGACGCGAGATTACGGAACGCGCTGAGCCGTACCGGGTCTTTTTCGCGGTCTGCCAGAGTTTCATAGGTATAGTATCCCCGCATCTCCGCCTGCCAATTGCTTTCCAAAATTTTAAGGAGTTCTCTGCGTTTGTTGGCATCCTGAATAGAGACGGCGTTCGAAGAGTCGGCGCTCATGTGGAAATCTCCAATGGCTTCGTGCGATTACTTACGTTAGGTCCGCTTCTGCTCCGAACCCCGTTGAAAATTTGGAAGCGCATTCTCGCTGAGGGAAGACTGAACAAAATAGCCAGAATCTCTGGGCGCAGCTTTTGAGCAAGAAGAATACCATGGTACCCGCCACCGCATGAAACGGCATACATTTCAATCCGAATGCACGGCGGAAGCACTTCTTTGGCGATCTGGTCCTTCATCCGGCTCCAGTCAAAGGCTGCACAAGGAAAACTCTTCTTCCGAATTTGCACGAGGTGAAGCCAGGGCCTCTCCCGCCGCGAACGGATCAATTTCAGGCGGGCCGAGCGGACGACCGCGGCGTTCCCAGTATTCGTCCTCTGCCGGGTGATAATCTGCAGCCCTGTATTTGTACGTGGTCCTCATTGCGATACTTGCGATTGAGTTCGATCAGTGCAGGGCGGAGGACATCATAGTCTGCGGCGCCGGCCATCACCACAGCCTCCGCTAGCGCGCCGAGAAAACTGTCCGACCCATCCGCGATCAGATCGATCAGCCAATTACCCAGTTCACTGTCGTCGAACGCGATCAGCTTGTCATTCATCTCTTTGCCCTCGCGGAGCTGTGTCAGCTCTCAACTGTCAAAAAGGATATTCACTCATAGAACATTCATCACAACGGCGTGTGCAAGGAGCGTATCGGGGTACGACGCGCTCCCTGCCGACGACTTGCCGCTAATTTCCGCCGCTCGCCGTTGATGCTCGCTCCACGGACTTTGGCACGCCCAGGTAGCCAGTCACTTTGTTCTTTTCCACCTGATTAATCACGATTTCAACGGGCCGGCGCGCATCGTGGTAGTAGAAGAAAATCGGCTCGTTGATTGTGTAGTTGCGCCTCTCGGTGCGCTTGTCGTCGACGATGAGCGCAACGCTGAACTGATTCTTCTTCGGGTTGGTGCCTTTGAGCTCGATCGTTATGTCGCCCACTCTCTGGGGCTTGTTTTTTGCTGCGATAGTGAAGTCGGTGTAATCGCGCTCGCCCAGCCACAGCAGAGCGTCGACAGCTAAGTGACCCCCGACAAAGAGAGCTCCTATCTCGCCTCGCATCCGCAGGAGATCCCTGTCAGTGGATACAAGGCCGGTACGGAGGACCGACACCTGGTCGCTGACGGCTTGCACGTCGTCGTTGCTGGCCTTGGCGGCCAGTTGAGCATTGACCGCATTGCTTATGGCGGCGAGCCGACTGTTTGATTCGTCGCGGATCTGCTGAGCTTCGTCCCGCGCCTCGTGCCGCGCCTTCTGGAGTTCGGCCCGCGTGATTTGCAGGCGCTTGTTCAGCACGGTAGTGGTTCCGAGAAGCTCGGCGCTCGTCTTTTCGTCCTGCGCCAGGCGCTGCTGGAGCGATTCCACATCCTTTGTATTACCCATGCAGTTCTGCTTCACCGCTTGGATGTCGCTGTTTGAAACTTGCCGGCTTTCCTGGGCATAGCTCAATCCCTTCCAGCCAACCACCAATGCAATTACCGCGAGTATGGCCACCAATCCGATTGCGGGGGCGAACCACCTGGGTTGCCCCTCTTGTACAACAGTTGTCTGCTCAGTATCGTCTTTCATTTCTTTCTGTCTCCTTCAGAGTGACTTATCGGGAGTTTTCACCAGAGTTGTCCCTTGCCTCCACGATTCTTTTCATTGGTTTGCAACATGAGGGCCAATCTCAAGCTCTTGAAAACGCTATGACACGCCAGCCATAGGATTGCGAGCCCCTCGTGAATTCGCGATTTTCGCAAGACGTTGCCGTTGGTGAAACTCGTCCCGATAGGTGCTCAGAGACTGCAGATGCATGGATACGGATCAGTAGCATGCCAATCAAGGAGGTCAGACTGGAATTTGGAAAAAAAGGCGAGAATATTGGGCCGGGGCCTGTTCCTCCACGACCGCCACCGCAGATTCACATTGATGGCGGCCGGAATGTTCTACTTGCTCGTGGTTGGTATCTGGAACTCGTGGGCCATCGCCATCCGGATCGTCTCCGCCGTGCCGCGGCCGGGTGAACACAAGAATAAGGCCCCATGTTGGTCAGGGACGAGGTGCTTCACTAGTTGCGTTTGAGATCCCGCGCGGAACCGGCTTACCCATCTTAACAAGCCAATCAGCGACTCCATTCGTTAGCTATCTTTTGCAGAGCACGCGTCAATGAAGGCCTGCATTGCGGCCTGTGATTCTTCTTCCGTTATCGTTCCAGCTTTCATCCTCTCGAATGCTTTCAAAAGATTCTGAAATACACGATGCTCAGTCATCCCCCGTTCCTTAGCAAGATCAATCCACGGTTGGATAGAACCGGAAACGGCCATCCCTTGGAATTTTTCGATTTCCGCAGTCATGGAGTGCTCCTAGCTCAAAGAATTAAGAGCAAAGCAGGAAGAGGCGCCTCCCGGCGCCATTTACGCCCTGAAACCATGCCAAGACGGCCATCCACTGGAAATAACTGGCTCTTGTCATCACGTTGCCTTTTTTCGGACGGGCCTTTGTCCGCATCCTCTCGAGTCCGAACGGAATCAGGTACCTCAGGAAGTATCACCGATTACTCAGTTATTCAAATGGGGTAAGAATGCCGGTCTCCCTGGGAATGCGATATATCCCCAACAATCGACACGCCCAAGGCACAAAAGAAGGGAGACCGGCTGTGAGGAATGTTAAGCAGACTGAGCTTGGGCCTTTATCACCTGGTTGACGGCTTCAGTTAGGTCTTTGTTAAAGGTGTCGACGTCGGTCCTCAGTTCCTTCTCAAACTGATTTACGGCGTGCTTAGTAGCGTTCTTTAGAGCTTCTTCTAGCTTCGACTGACCGATCACGATCAGAGTTGCAGTGCTCTCCTGAAGCGTGTCCCCGATATGCTTCATATCGGCACTCGGCAGTCCTCGCCAAAAGTGCCCAATCAGGGCTCCCATCGCTGCACCAATCGCAGCTTCCCATATTAAGTAAGGCGGGAAGAACAAACCGACCAGCCCCCCCACTGCCAAGCCAGTCCATGCGCCGTACTGGGTCGGCTTCTCGGTCTTGATGATCTTCACCTTACCAGCCGCGTCTTTGCTGATAACCGCCGCGTCATACGTGCCGATTATGCCGGCAGAATACAGCTGCTTCACCGCTTCGTAATCCACCTTCGCGTCGTCGAGACTCGGATAAGTCGCAACGTAAACAACAACCGTTTTGTTCGTCTTGTCTGCCATGAATCCTCCTTTTTCGCTAACTCAAGCGGAATTCCCATTTTGACTGGAAATCTGTTCAGCCTTATCAAAGCAATACAGGCGCCAACTGCTATGTTCTTCAAAAGACTGGATGCTCTCGCAGCTTAGAGTCGCGAACTCTTCGCGAATTTGCGACCTTCGTGAAAAGAGTGCCCCGCAAAAATCAAGGGGCAACGCGTGGATCGGCAGAGCATAGCCTCGAGCTGCCTGGCCACCGAATCAACTTGTTACCGACTGCAAAAGAATGTCGCTCGCGAAGTTCGCGAATCCGCGAACGAATCGGCCTTCTGACACGCATTTACTCCAGGTTTTTCAAGAGGTTAAGTGTGGCCTTCGAATTGCGATAGCACGGATATGATTTTACAAAAACATGCAGCAAATCCAGGGCTATGAAGGATCCCGCTACCCACGTTCGGCCTCAAGAAACGGAACGCATTGCAGATGGGAGTACTATCCCTCGGGTACTTTTTCTGAGAAACGATCCGGCGGGCTGCTCTCTTCTGGTGGATCAATTACGGCACTTTGGCTGCGAGTGCCAGGTCGTTTCTTTCCGAGAAGGATTGGCTTTGCTGGCCCAGGAGCATTTCCACATTCTATTTAGCGAACTCAATATTTCCGAGAGCATTACGTCCCGTTTGATCTCACAGTTGGCTGGTTCGAGGTCTTCCTTGTTTCTCCATCTGGAAGTGGAGGACGGCTGCTGGTGGTTGCCCGCAGTTGTGGCAGGCCAGGACTGCAGGGGAACTCCTGCGCTAAGGCCCAAGGACTTCCATCCGGTCCTTAAAGGGCTACTGCAAGAAATAGTATCCGGACCGCACCAGATTCGACCCAGGGCTCGGCTGTTTCCTAGCAGTTTTTTCCGAATGCATGCACAGCTTGGGCTGCGGACGACGAAACAACCCGTCATTGACGCCGGTACAGGCGTCGTCTCAAACGAGCCCAGGCGCAGAGGCAGCAGGGGCCGGTCCATAACCCTGTGACGGGGGAGAACCTCATGTCCAATACACTTCTTGAGGTTGCCCAACAACAGGTTCAAGCACCGCAGACTGCTTCGGTTGCGGAACTCCTTAACGACGCCGCAAAGCAATCCGTTCTGAAGGTTCAGGATTATGCCGAGATGTCCGTCCGCTGCGTCGCCAACTTCTTCAGTCGCCCACGTTATGGCAACGACACGCTTCAGCAGATGGACGACATTGGCGTCGGTTCGCTGCCCATCGTTCTTCTCTCCGGCTTCTTTATCGGTGCAGTCTTAGTGATGCAAACGGGATCATCGTTCGCACGGTTCGGCGAAGCCGCCATGACCGGTGATGTCGTTTCACTCGCCTTGGTGCGCGAACTCGGGCCGACCATCACGTGCCTGCTGGTTGCCGGCCGATGTGCATCGGGCATCGCTTCCGAGCTGGGCTCCATGACGGTCACGGAGCAAGTCGACGCCATGCGCGCCATGGGAACCGACCCCAGCCGCAAGCTGATCTCGCCCCGCGTACTTGCTGCCCTGCTCGTCGTGCCGCTTCTTACCACCTTCTCGGTCTTAGTCGGCTTGATCGGCGGCATGGTCGCTAGCGCTTTCTCTCTTCGCCTCGATCCAATTATGTTTTGGCAGCGGGCCACTGCGACTCTTGAGTTTTCGGACCTCATGCAGGGCTTTAGCAAGTCGATTGTGTTCGCCTTTATTCTTTCCACTGTTGGTTGTTACCAGGGTTTGAACGTGCGCGGCGGCACCCAGGGGGTCGGGCGAGCTACCACCCAGGCCGTCGTCGTTTCCTCGGTGATGATCATTGTCGCCGATACTTTCCTTACACGCATCGCGCTCTTTTTGGCGGATAAGCTTTGACTGGCGGGGATTCACGCTCCAGAAGCGGTCAGTCCAGGCCTGCGGCTGCAAACCCGTTCCATAGATCGAACTGTGTTGCGCTAGTCGGAGAGAGGGCTAATTGCGAAGTTTCGCAGAGGTGGAAAACTAGCCATTGTCACAGATTCAAACGACGATAATGGGGCTGTCTGGCAGCTGGGCGTGCCGATTAGACTCCGGAATTTTCGGGTCGTTCCATTTCCTGATTTGCCCCAGATAAATTCGCGCTGTCGGCACAGGCATCACAAATCACCGCCTCCGAACGAGTTGCGAATGGATAACGGCGCGTATGACCGCTGATCTAGATTTGAAATGGGATTTTAAGGCTGGCCCGCCGCCTGCGCGGATTTTCGATAAGCCTCTTGTGACCAGTGGAAAGCCTTTTGGGCATGTTCCATTGCTTGCTTGGAATGCTCGTGACCGGTCTGGTGATCTCCTTTCGCATGGTGCGCCGCGGCGACGCGGTGCGCGTGTGCAGCGAGTTCGTGGAATTCGGCAGCTCTTTGATGCGAATCATTTGGCATAGCGTTTTTCCATCCTCGGGAGCTCTTTCTCCCACTTTTCTACGCGTGACTGCATAAGGTCCATGAGCATCTTCCTTGCCACGTTCCCAGGACGGGGGATCTCCTTCAGTGTAGCCTTAAGCGCACTCTAGTTCATTCAACACTGGTCGTGTATAGCTTGCGAATCACAGCGCTCTGACGATTGAGGGGCACTTTTCACGAAGTTCGCGAATTCGCGAAAGGCCTGGGATCCAAAATGCAAGCACTCCAACGTTATCAAGAGCTTAGGTCTGGCCTCCGCATTGCTGTATGACAAAATGCCGTTTCAGCACAATTCTGCCGTGAACTAGGCGCGATACATGCGGAGGACTCAATGAGTACCGAAGTGAACATCGCGAAGCAGGCGATCCACGACATGCTTGAGTCCAAGATCAAGACCGCTGAGGCAAAGCTGGATACGCTGAAGGCGCGAGCTGAGAAGGCGAAAGCGAACGTCGAGATCAGGGCGATCAAGGAGCTTTTGACCAAGAGGCCGCTGATCCGCCTGAAGCTGCAGGAGTTGAAGAATTCTGGAGGAGACCGTTGGGAGCAGGCGAAAGCTGATCTTGAGGTCCACATCGCCGAGTTCGAGAACTTGGTGAAGGGAATCGAATCGAAAGTGAAGGCAAGCTGAGGTGCGAAGGTGCGTCTGGTGTTCGTTGTCGAATCGAAGAATCTACCGCTCTCGTATGCGGAGAGGGCAAGGAGTGCCATCGTGAATCGAGAAAACTTGAAGCGGATTTTTGTTCTGGCTGTGGTGCTCGCAGCTGTTGCGTCGTTCACCTCAATCACGCCCCAAGCGCGTTCGGATGACGAGCATGCGGGGAAAGTCAAGGAAGCCGCGGCGCAGTCTGTCAAAGCGGGGAAGGTATTCGACGAAATTATGCACACCCCCGATAAAGCGATTCCCCGGGATCTCCTGAAGCGTGCCAAGGCCATTGCCGTATTCCCACAGGTCATCAAGGCGGCTTTCTGGATTGGCGGCGAGGGCGGGCGCGGAGTTGTGAGCCGTCGCACCAGTGCGGGCTGGAGCGATCCCGTGTTCTTTCGCGCTGGCGGTGGCAGCGTCGGACCTCAGATCGGTGCTTCAGCGACCGATTTCGTCCTTTTATTCATGAACGACGACGCCGTGGCCGGGTTGATGAAGGATAAGTTTGAGCTTGGAGCGGAAGCTGATGTCGCCGGCGGTCCCGTCGGGCGCGAAGCAGGCGCTGGGACTGACGCGCTGATGCACGCGCAGATTCTTTCCTACTCGCGCAGCCGCGGGTTGTTCGCAGGGCTCAACTTGAAGGGCGTGGTTATTCGTCCCGAAGACGATCTGAACCGCGCCGTTTACAGCAAGAGCGCACGCCAACTGCTGAGCGACGATGGCCGCAGCGCCGCCGACACGGCAGCGGGTCTTCCGGAGTTTCCGCAAACCATCACACGGTACACAACGGCCGCTGGTTCCGATCCCCAGCCGCCGAGCCAGTGAGCTTTTCAGCTCGCCAGTTGCCGAAAGCTTAGGCCCCTTGCAGGGCCAAGGAGGACAAAATGAAAGAATCAGGACTGGCAGTTCAACCCGCACGAGACACGTCCGTTCAGAAAGGTGCTTCAACTGACCTCGTTGAACGGATGAATAATGTTTATGACCGCATTGCGCGTCGCGCCTATGAGATTTTCGACGGCAACGGGCGGATCACAGGACGCGATCTTGCTGATTGGTTCCAGGCCGAGGTGGAATTCCTCCACCCTCTGCACATCGGGATCTCAGAATCCCCTGAAGCCCTTACCATTCGCGGGGAAGTGCCGGGTTTCAGGCCCAATGATTTGGAGATCAACGTGGAGCCGCGCCGAGTAACGATCACGGGCACGCGAGAAACAAAGAAAGAGTCCAAAACCAAGGAAACAGTCTATTCCGAAACTTGCTCGGATCAGATTCTGCGTGTCCTTGAACTCCCGGCCGCAGTGGACCCGGCGAAAGTGAAGGCCACGCTCAAGAATGGTGTGCTGGAGCTGGACATGCCGAAGGCCAATCCGGCCGACGCGGCCAAAGCTGATTCCAAGGCAGTCAGACTCGCACCCAAAGCGGCATAGTGGCCGATCTCATCATTGGCGGTGCAGCGGGCGTTACCTCGGCGTGGAGCATGCTGCTGCCAAGGCAGCAAATGCCGGTACTGGACTCTCCCGGCAGAAGTTTATTTGCCAACGGATCGAATGTGAACTGAACTTGGCAAAAAAGGAGAAATAGGATGAAAAACGACTCAGAGGTACAAAGAAGTGTTCAGGACGAACTCAGTTGGGAACCGGGTGTCGCGAACGCCTCGAAGATCGGGGTGGCTGTCAAGGATGGCGTGGTCACGCTCACCGGCACTGTGAACAGCTACTTTGAGAAATGGGCTGCCGAGCGGGCCGCCAAGCGCGTATTTGGCGTGAGAGCTTTGGCGGTCGAGCTTGAAGTGGAGCTGCCTGGTTCCAGCGAGCGGACCGACGCCGATATTGCACAGGCCGCCGAGAACGCATTGAACTGGGATGTCTGTGTGCCGGCCGACAGCGTCGAAGTCACAGTCGAGAAGGGGTGGGTGACTCTGGAAGGTAATGTTGACCGCCAATATCAGAAATCGAGTGCCGAGGATGACGTGCGATATCTCACAGGCGTAAAAGGTGTTTCTAACGAAATCGCCGTCAAACCGATGGTGGCGCCCGCTGATGTCAAAGCCAAAATCGAAGCTGCCCTCAAACGGAATGCCGTCTTGGATGCCCAAAACATTCAGGTGCGGGCCGACGGCGGGAAGGTGACCCTAACGGGAAGTGTTAGCTCGTGGGCGGAGCGTGAGGAAGCGGAGGATGCCGCTTGGGCGGCGCCGGGTGTCACAGAAGTGGAAAACCTGATCACAATCAACTATGCGGCTGCAGCCACCGCAGGTTCTTAGCGGTCGCGAAGCCCAGGAAAGACAAATGACCAGTGAGCCCTGGAAATAAGCACCAGAGCCAGATGCTCAACGAGCGACTGGCTCTGGACTGTCAGCGAGAGTTTCAAATCGGGGTCGGCGTTGATCGCGGGCCGGGCACACCAGACAGTTCAATCGTACTGGGAAGCAGGGCGGACATGATAAAGAAAGTGAAGGGCGGATACAAAGTACTCTCGGAGAAAACGGGGAAAAATCTGGGCGGACCGTACAAGACGCTCGAAGAGGCCAAGAAGCGCCTCCGCCAGGTCGAATTCTTCAAGCACCAAAAGGGCTGACGGGGGGCAAAGGCGGAATGCCCTGGATGGGGGATCTCGAGTGTTCTGCCATTGCGAATGCTACTGAGAAGACCTTAGGTGCGCTTTTGGCTCGTATATGATTAACCTCCTCCTATTTATGTTGGCCCCCTCGGTGTGGAAATGGATCCACCGCCTAGGAGGCCTTGGGTTGATACTGCTTGGCCTTGCCGATAACACTCCTTTCTTCTCAGCTCCGCCGGGAAGCGAGGACGTTTTCCTCATCGTACTCTCGGCGCACCACAGGGAATGGTGGATCTATTACGCGCTCATGGCGACTGTAGGAGAGGTGCTTGGCGGTTATCTGACCTACCGGTTGGCCAGAAAGGGCGGCCAGGATACCCTGGAAAAGAAAATCGGGAAACCGCGCGCGGAGAAAATCTACAAGTACTTCGAGAAACGCGGATTCATAACGGTGTTCACCGGCTCTATCTTACCGCCACCGTTTCCCTTTACTTCCGTGCTGATGGCCGCGGGGATCATGCAGTATCCGCGCAAGCAGTTCATGTCCGCGCTGACAGTGGGGCGTGGCCTGCGTTTTTTTGCCGTGGCCTATCTGGGCAGGATTTATGGCCAACAAATGATCGCCTTCTTCTCACGGCACTACCGGCCGACGATGTATGCCCTGATCTCTCTGGCGGTGATCGCTGGCATCGGCGCCCTGATCTACTTCAAATGGTACCGGCCCAAGGAACAACGTGAAGAACACGAACGGGGCGAGCAAGTCCAAGAATTTCCCCTCCCGGGGCGGCACCTGAGTGATAGAGATGGGGGCTCCACGCAGGACCCTTGGGAGCGAGTGAACCGCCACAATGCCAGACCGAGAGAGTGTGGTGCGGTTGCAACTGGGAGGAACAAATGTTGAAAGTCATACTACGCAGAACGGATGAGAAGTCGAGCAGCGAATTGCCATGACAGACCGTTTACTTTCGGTTCGAGATCTCCGAGTTGCTTTCGGAAACCGTGTCGTTCTTCGAGACTTGAGTTTCGAGGTATATTCCGGGGACTGCCTCGCGATCATTGGCCCGAATGGGTCTGGAAAGACCGTGCTGCTCAAGGCCTTGCAGCACTTGATCCCATACGGGGGAGAAATCCATTGGAGCCCAGCGGCGCGCGTTGGGTATGTCCCGCAGAGTGTTGCTGCAGACCGGCAGCTTCCCTTAAGGGTCAGTGAATTACTGACAGCGAAGGCTCAGTTCCTGCATCTTGCAGATCAAGAGATGGAACAAGATTCTTCCGAACTGAGTCTGTCGCCCGAATTTCTAAACGCAGGAATAGGGACACTCTCGGGGGGCCAGTTTCAGAAAGTCCTGATTGCTTTTGCATTGCTTGGGCGTCCCAACTTGCTCCTGTTCGACGAACCGACGGCTAGTCTCGACGAACTCAGCGAGGAGCGCATCTATGAATTGGTTCATGAGTTGCAATGTCAAAAAGGAATTACCGTTATTTTGGTCTCGCACGATCTGAGCGTGGTGTATCGCTATGCGAACCGGGTTTTGTGTTTAAGCAAGGGCAAACCTTGCATGGGACCACCGAAGGAGATCCTGACTCCGCAGATGCTCGAGGAAGTGTACGGGGCGCCATCCAGGTTCTATGGTCACATCCAGGAGCATTGAACAAAGCGAGAGCGTTTCGCTCGCGGAAAGAAGAGGGCTCAATCAGCATGGACGCAAGCCATAGTTACGCAGTATTGCTTGCGGCGTTTTTTGCCATCGCAGCTGGCCTTGTGGGATCTGTTGCCCTGATGAAGCGAATGGTGCTCGCGAGTGACGTTATCTCGCACCTCGCGCTTCCCGGACTCGGAATAGCCTATCTTCTCAAAACCAACCCACTGGTCGGGGGAGGAGCGACCTTATTCTTGGGAACGCTCCTTGTCTGGCAGCTTCAAAAGAAGACAGGACTAGCGACAGACGCCGCAATCGGCGTGGTATTCGCCGCTTCTCTCGGAATCGGCGCGCTCATCACCCCGGGAGAGGATCTGCTGGAAGCGCTCTTTGGTAACTTCCAGAAGCTGTCACTTGTTGGTTTCCTTCTCGGGGCGGCAGCCGTCGTTTTGGTCGTCCTCTTCGTTGTTCAGATGAAGGATCGACTGATCCTGGACCTTTTTTCTCCCGAACTGGCTGCTGCAACCGGTGTGAAGGTCGCGCGCCTGGATCTCGGATTCCTGCTTGTGTTCAGTCTCACCGTACTGGTCGGACTGCGCTTTATGGGAGCGTTGCTTTCCAGCGCCTTGATCATCATTCCAGCCGCAACGGCGCGCCAGCTTACGAGCAGGATGGCCCAATTTGTGGTCGTCGCGTGTGCGGCGAGCCTAGTCTCAGTCGCAGCAGGGTTTGTAATCAGCACGCTGATTCTCAAGACGACGACGGTGGGCCCAACGATCGTTATCGTTTCCGCGCTGCTATTTGTCCTGAGCCTGCTGAAGAGGAAGTGACATGCGGATACCCGTGGTTCCGTCGGACAACAGAGATCGACTTGCGAGAATGAGGAAACCTTTCCAGGCATATCGAGGTGGAAGCGAAATAATTGATTGCCAACTCTAGGAGGAACTATGTCAGGCAGCTTTTGCGTTAGCATTACTTGTTCGAAAGACAACTGCGACAAGGCCACGGTCGGCTTCGCCATGGCCAACGCCGCCGTCGCGTCAGGCAAGGATACGATGGTGTTTCTCAGCGTCGACGGCGTCCGCCTTTCCCAGAAGGGCTACGCTGACGACGTTCACGAGCAGGGATTCCCCCCGCTGATGGAATTGATCGACAGCTTCGCCAAGGCGGGCGGCAAAATCTACGTGTGCATGGCCTGTTTTAAGAAGCGCGGTTTGCCGGAGAATAATCTGGTTGAGGGAGCGACGATCGTGGGAGGCCCTAAGCTCATTGAGTTTCTGAGCGGCGGGGCTCCTTGCATCAGCTACTGAAAATGAATGCATTTTAGATGACCTGTGGACTGAGCTCGAAGGTGTCTTATAGCCGAACTTAATCTATAGACTTTAGGCGCCACAATTCTTTTTGCAACAGAACTGGGTGGACGAGGTGGACAATGAACGAACCGGAATCATCACCAAAAAAACATGACCGCGAGGATGAAAAGAAGCGGCAGGAGCAAAGTCAGCGTCAGTTTCGTTACGGCATCAGCTACCTGATCACCAGCCTGATTCTTTTGTGGCTGTTCCAGGTATTTGTTTTGACTCCGCTGACCCGCAGCAATGAAATTCCTTATAACGAGTTCAAGAAAAAGCTGGCGGATGCTCAAATCGTACAGGCAACCATCGGTGAAAGGGGCATCGCTGGTGAGATGAAAAACCCCAAACCGGGCGGATCTCCTCCGGTCGTCCCATTCAATACCATACCTGCGCCTGCCGGAGACCCCAAGCTGATTGAAGAGCTACAAAACGCAAATGTCACTTACCGCTTCGAGCGCCCGCCGAACCCCCTGAGTGGCATTCTGCTGGGATACCTTCTGCCGCTCGTGCTGCTCGGTGGTTTCTGGTACATGGCCTACCGGCGGGCAGGCGGAGCCGCCGGCGGAGGAATGGCCGGGATCTTTGGGGTCGGCAAAAGCAAGGCGATCGAGGTCAAGCCCGAGGACGTTACGGTCACCTACAAGGATGTGGGCGGGGCGGATGAAGCCATTGCCGAGCTCCAAGAGATCATTCAGTTTCTGAAGACGCCAGAACAATTCGCCAAACTTGGTGGACATATTCCGAAGGGAGTATTGCTTGTGGGCCCGCCGGGCACTGGCAAGACACTGTTAGCCAAGGCCACGGCGGGCGAGGCCCAGGTCCCGTTCTTCGAGACCACTGGTTCCGAGTTCGTTGAGATGTTCGTTGGTGTGGGCGCAGCACGCGTACGAGACCTGTTCGAGCAGGCGCGCAAGGCCGCACCTGCGATCGTTTTCATTGACGAGATTGATGCTATTGGGGAAAGCCGGGGAGGCGTGGCGCGCCTGGGTGGCAATGACGAGCGTGAGCAGACTCTCAACCAGTTGCTGGCCGAGATTGACGGCTTCAAAACCGACGCCAGCGCGCCAGTGATCATCATGGCTGCCACCAACCGTCCGGAGGTCCTCGACCCAGCACTTCTGCGCGCGGGCCGCTTTGACCGCCAGATCGCTATTGGCAATCCAGATCTCGTTGGCCGAGTGGAAATCCTGAAGATTCACAGTAAGAACGTAAAACTGGCGGCAGACTTTGACATGGAGCGGGCCGCCCGGATGACGGCTGGTTTCAGCGGCGCTGATCTGGCGAATGCCATGAATGAGGCGGCATTACTCGCTGCCCGGGAGAAAGCCGCGGCAGTTACGTTGAATGATTTCGAGGCTGCCATCGAACGGGTAATTGCGGGTTCCGAGAAAAAGAGCCGGGTGATGAACGAGCAAGAACGAACTACGGTTGCATATCACGAGTCCGGCCACGCGCTGGTGGCTGATCTGGTGCCGCACGGTGAACCGGTCAGCAAGATCAGCATCGTTCCACACAGCCGCGGCGCCTTGGGCTATACGATGCAATTGCCAACCGAAGACCGCTATCTGCTCTCGATCGACGAACTGAAGGACAGGATCGCCGTTATGTTGGGCGGGCGGGCCGGCGAAATGGTAGAGTTCGCGACCATCAGCACCGGGGCCAGTGACGACATTATGCGCGCAACTGATCTGGCCCGCCGCATGGTTACAGAATTCGGCATGAGCGAAAAACTCGGCTCGGTGCGCTACGCAGGTCAACAGCTCCAATACCTGGGAAGCTCGGTCGAGGACAATAGCCAGCTCAGTCCAGAGACTCGTCAGGTGATCGACAGGGAAGTCCAGCGTCTCGTGACTGAACAATACGAGCGTGCTCAGGTCCTGCTGAAGGGCCACCACGCGGCCCTTAAGACATTGGCCCAGCAACTGCTGAAGCAAGAGACAGTGAGCGGTAGTGACGTAAAAGACGCGCTGGAGAATAGTCCAGGATCTTCTGCCGCTGGCGCCCAAATCCAGAGTGGAGCCAAGACGTAGATGGTTGAGCTCTTTGCGGAACGCGTCATCGATATGTTAGTAGTCATCAATGAGACCACAGTGGAGCTGCTCCCATGAATGAACGGAAAGGTGCGAGCGGGCGTCCTCGGGCCGCTCTCTGGCTTCGACCTTTCACAGAAAAGGAGTATTAAGATGCACAAAATCGTCTTGCTTCGCCACGGAGAGAGCATCTGGAACAAAGAAAACCTATTTACCGGTTGGACGGATGTTGACCTTTCGGAGAAGGGCAGAGAAGAGGCCAAGGAGGCGGGCCTCTTGCTTAAGGAACAAGGATATAGCTTCGACATAGCCTTCACCTCGGTGTTGAAACGGGCGATACGCACGCTTTGGATCGTATTGGACGAGATGGATCTCATGTGGATTCCCGTTCAACGCGATTGGCGGCTGAATGAACGGCATTATGGAGCATTGCAGGGCCTCAACAAGGCTCAAACAGCAGCGAAATACGGGGAAAAGCAGGTAAAACTCTGGCGCCGGAGTTACGACATTCGCCCGCCGGCGCTGGACGAGACGGACGCACGTTATCCTGGGAAGGACCCACGCTATAAAGACCTCTCAAAACAAGAACTTCCCGTCGCGGAATGCCTTAAGGACACGGTGGCGCGCTTTCTGCCGTGCTGGCATGAACTGATTGCTCCTAGCATCCAGTCGGGAAGACGGGTATTAATTGCGGCCCATGGCAACAGCCTGCGGGCCCTGGTGAAGTATTTGGAGGAGGTCCCGGACCAGCAGATCGTTGATCTGAACATTCCCACTGGCGTACCGCTAGTAGAGGAAGTCGATGATGACCTCAAGTTTTTGCGTCATTACTATCTTGGGGATCCCGCACGAATCCAGCAGGCGATGGACGGAGTGGCAGCACAGGGAAAAGTCAATAAGTAGTGGATCAAATAAACTTAAATGGGGATTCAGGGGAAAAGTGAGAAGGGTTGTTCCGTGGAAGCAACCCGTCCTTTGCGAATCGGCTTAAATAAATCGGACAAGTAAGTCACTTTCGTGTGATTCCTAATCTAGTTAGCAGGAGGGTATCAGATGCCAAAGAAAAAAAGTTCCAGAAGGAAATATGGTGAAGCTGCGAGCACGAGCGTCGAAAGCGCTCTGCATCGAGAAAAGCTCGGGACGCTTCGCTCCGGCAAAGGCGGAAAGGGAGGAGTGGTCAGGTCTCGAAAGCAAGCCATCGCGATCGGCCTTTCGGAAGCGCGCAAGGCGGGTGCCAAGCTGCCGCCAAAAACCAGCTAACACGCGGCCGAAGCAAAGGTGAACTGACACTAGGCGGGCGTTTTCGAAGTCAAAAGGAAAATTTGCGTCAGGTTGATATGAAACTCAAGGAATACAGGAAGAAGCGCCAATTTGATGCGACACCGGAGCCGCCGGGAACAAGTAAAGCCGAGAAGAAGCGGAATGGATTGCTCATTTATGTTGTGCAGAAGCATATGGCCTCGCATCTGCACTATGATTTTCGCCTGGAATGGCGCGGCGTGCTCCTCTCCTGGGCCGTGCCTAAAGGGCCTTCGCTCGATCCGGCAGTGAAGCGCCTCGCGATGCAAACGGAAGACCACCCTATCGAATATGCGAATTTCGAGGGAGTGATTCCCGCGGGTCAATATGGAGCGGGAACGGTGATGGTGTGGGACAAAGGGACTTGGCAACCCGAAAGCGCCGATGTGGACAATTCTTTGCAAAAGGGTGAGATCAAGTTCACGCTTCACGGCAAGAAGCTGCAAGGCTCGTGGGTGCTGGTGCGCACGCGCGGCTTTGGGAAAAATCCCTCTCGATCTGCCTGGCTCCTCATTAAACATCGCGATCAGTATGCGTCCGAAAAAGACGTGACGCAGGAAGAACCGCGGTCGGTAGCGAGCAGGCGTCTTCTTGCGGACATCGCCCGGGACGAGGGGGGCGACGTTGAAAGAGCTTCGACAGGTGATCCGGCCGTCAAGGGGCGGCGCGCAGCGAGCGCGAAGCCGGCATCGAAACGCGTCGGGCGGAAGAAGCGGCCATCATGACGAACCGGATTCCATTTCGCGTTCAGCCCATGCTCGCCACGCTCGTTCCTGAGCCATTTGACAAGCCCGGATGGGTCTATGAGGAAAAATACGATGGCATAAGGGTCCTCGCCTACAAAGAGGAGGATCGCGTCAGGCTGATGTCCAGGAATGGAAAAGACCGCACGGACGGCTTCCCTACGATTGCAACAGCCATCCGGATTCTTAAGCCCGTCACTCTCCTTCTCGATGGTGAGGTGGTTGTGTTTGACAGCAAGCGGGTTTCCCGATTCCAACTCCTTCAACAAGAAAAGGGTGAACCAGTGTACGCCGTCTTTGATTGCCTGTTTCATGAAGGTAGGGACCTGAGGAATGAGCCACTGTCCGCGCGCCGCGCAGTGATGGAGAAGTCGATTGGGTCGAGCAAAGTGCTATTTCCGTCTCACAGACTCGCGATCAATGGCCTCGAAGCTTTCCGCGTGGCGAAGCGCCGGGGCTACGAAGGGTTGGTGGCGAAAGATCTGTCCTCGACCTACGTGGAAGCGCGGTCTAGCAAGTGGTTGAAAGTAAAAGTTCATCAGGAAGACGAGTTCGTGATTGCCGGATATACGAAGCCGGCCGGTTCGCGGCAGCATTTTGGCGCGCTTCTCCTTGGCGCTTTTGAGAAGGGCAAACTGCACTACGTCGGCAAAGTCGGCACAGGATTCGATCAGAAAACTCTCGCCTCGTTATATAAGAAGTTCCAACCATTTGTGAGATCGCAAGCCGCGCTAATTGACCCTCCTCGGGAGAAGGGCGTGACTTTTCTCGCACCCCGGCTGATCGCCCAAATTTCATTCCAGGAGTGGACCGCGGATAAAAAGCTCCGCCAGCCAGTGTTTCTAGGCCTGCGCGACGACAAACGTCCCCAGGACGTGGTCTTACCGGAGTCCTCCACATGAAGAAGACTAAAATCGCCCAATCTGTGCCTGCAAAATTGCCGATCGAAGTATCGCATCCCGACAAAATCTTCTGGCCTGAGGAAGGCTACACGAAGCTGGACCTGGTTGAGTATTACAACGCCATTTTCCCAAAGCTGTTACCTTACGTGAAGGATCGCATACTGACTCTGGAACGCTGTCCTGATGGAATGGGAGGCGAGTGCTTCTATCAAAAACAAAAACCAAAGAGTATGCCTCCGGGAACGCCAACCAAGCGAATCGCTCATGAAAGCGGAGGCGGCAAGTTCACTGACTATGTGGTCGGCGGCTCGCTGGTCACGCAGCTCGCGCTTACTAATTTGGGTTGCATTGCCGTGCACGTGATGGCTGGCTGTGCGAGTACTCCTCGGCAGCCGGACTGGCTATGTATTGATCTTGATCCCGAATCCGGGAAATTTGCAGACGCCGCCCGTGCGGGACTGCAGGTCAAAGCAGCCTTCGACGATTTGAGACTGGTGTCCTTCGCTAAGACTTCGGGCAGCCGCGGCATGCACGTCTTTGTGCCGATTCGCCCCGGGCCGGATGCGGACGAAGTTCTCACATTCGCCGAGTCGTTTGTCGCGCGGGTGGCGGCTGCGCACCCGGATGAATTGACGGTCGAGCATGCCATCGCAGCGCGGCGCGGTCGTGTCTACTTGGATCCATTCCGGAACGGTTTTGGTCAGACCGTGGTGGCGCCTTACTCCGTCCGGCGGCGCGAGAAAGCGCCCATTTCGACTCCCTTGGAATGGTCGGAGGTCAAACCGGCGCTGATTCCTTCCTCATTCAACATGGGGAATTTTGCAAAGCGGCTTAAGCGCGCCGACCCCTGGAGTGATTTCTTTGAAAATCGCCAGTCGCTGAAAGATGCTGCCCGATTGCTCAATAAACTGTGAGAGCCGATGATTGTGCCGTCCTTCTTCACAATGCCGATGGCTGTTCTGTCCGGATTCGGCCTATCCATGCTCGATCGTTCGGCGTCGCGAATCTTCCTCGTGTTGCTTTTTCTACTGGTGGGCTGCAACCTCGCTCCAGCTTCGCAGCTCGGATCGGTTGCACCACAGGCTGAATCCATCGGAGGCGCTGAGCCACTCGGGCCGGAGGGCCAAGCCTCGCTGCGGGCCATTCTAGAAACGGGAAAGTTACCTGACTTGCGGTGGCCTGATTTCAGCGATTACCAAAAGGATGTCGCCAACTTCTATGAAATGTGTGGAGATGCGCTGCCCTGGGTTAGAGGAATGCAGGCAACGCCTCAAGCGCAAGCCATGATCGCAGTTCTCCAGAGTGCCGACGAGAAGGGTCTCTCTGCTGACGACTATGACGGTTCGCGCTGGGCCGCACGCTTGGCACGGCTTAAGCCAGCGGTTCGCGATCCCAAAGAGTCCGATCTGGTAAGTTTCGATGTTGCGTTGACCGTCTCGGCGATGCGCTACATTTCCGCTTTACACGTTGGCAGAATAAATCCGCAACGCCTCGATTTTGCGGTCGATGTCGCCGAACGTAGGTACGACTTGCCGGAATTTCTGCGCGAACATCTGATCCGCGCCTCCAGCGTTCCTGTCGCTCTGCGGCAAGTCGAACCTCTCTACCCCGGTTATCAGCGTGCCATTCCCGCGCTTGAAAGGTACCGTGAGATTGCGCGCCAGGACGACGGTGAAACTCTTCCAGCCATCAAGAAGCCAATCAAGCCGGGAGATTCCTATGCGGGGGTGCCGCGTTTGGTGCGCCTGCTTCGACTCGTGGGTGATCTGCCGGAGGACGCCGTTCTCCCGCCGCCGGGCAATACCGTCTATCAGGGTGCATTGGTGAACGCCGTCAAGAGTTTTCAGCAACGCCATGGCCTGACCCCGGACGGGCGAATCGACGCTCAAACCTTGACGGAGCTGAACGTTCCTTTGAGCCGGCGAGTGCGGCAGATGGAACTCACACTGGAACGCTGGCGTTGGCTCCCGGATGAGTATCGGCATTCACCAATTGTCGTGAACGTCCCGGAGTTCCGGCTCCGGGCGTATGACGATCAATTTAAAATCGCCGTGACGATGAAGGTCGTGGTCGGCAAGCCCTACAAACACGACACGCCGATCTTCATGAGCTGGATGCGATCTGTCATCTTCCGCCCCTACTGGAACGTGCCGCCTTCGATTGCAAGAACGGAAACTATCCCACACATCGAGCGGAATCCAAATTATTTGACCCAAGAGAATATGGAAATCGTGGACAAGCATGAAAATGTCGTCAGCTCAGGGGAAGTCACCAACGAAATGCTCCAGGAGGTTCGCGAAGGAAAGCTGTCGTTCCGGCAGCGGCCGGGGCCCAAGAATTCGCTGGGGCTCATCAAGTTCAACATTCCAAATGAATACGACGTTTATATGCACGATACTCCGGCCACGGAATTGTTTTCGAAATCACGGCGCGATTTCAGCCACGGCTGCATCCGTCTGGAGAAACCTGTTGATTTGGCCGCGTGGGTTCTCCGCGACAATCCCGGCTGGGATGTTGGCCACATCCGCGCCTCGATGAGCGGAAGCCGGACGGAAGAGGTGACTCTTGCTCATCCTATCTCCGTGCTTATCGTATACGGAACTGCCGTCGTTTCCGAAGACGGCTCGGTCCATTTTTATGAGGATATCTACAGGCATGATGCGGCTCTCGAGCAAGCCCTAGAGAAGGGGTATCCCTACCCACGTTAGTTTCCGTTGACTTGTCGCGCGGCGCACTCGAAACACCATTGACGAACACGCCCCGTATCTACATGAATGAAATCCGAACGGGGATAGTAGCCCACGCCGCCGCGGTGAAGGGAAAGGGCGATATCGCGCAAATGTCGAGTTTCCACCCCGGGTATTCGGAGGTCGATCGCCTGCGCCTGGATGTGGAGGCTATTTCTGGCAACCCCTTCGCTATGGGAGCGCAGATACGCGTTGCTCCAGGGTGTGCGGTATCCGCAAACGATATCGATTTCAGCTTCGGGACGACCCGCGGCCACCGTGAGTTCCTCCAAGATGTCAAAGAGCTTGGAGTCGAAATGATGAACCTCTCCAGTGCGATGATCCCTGAGGAAGTAGTCGAGTTTCGCGATAGCGTCTGGAAGGTACTCATCCCCACGACGGTACAGGACATCAAGCCTCTCGCCCGTATGCGTATGATACAGACGGAGACGGTATTCCTGCTGCAATATTCCCGAGGCCGTCGTGACTTGCTGGGCTAGAACAGCAAACGGCGCGACCAATAGAAGCAGGGCTATCGCTCCCCACAAGTGCCTCATCCTGTTCGCAAAAATGATTTGTTTCATAAAGGCCTGTTGCCTGATCTGCAGCGGACGGTCAAGACGGGGCAGCAAGCCTCACTGACAATCTTGTAGGCGTGTAGCCAACCCTGAGAATTTACCAGGTACCGGCGAGGACGTAACCCAAGCACAATGAGGCCAGCCTGGCGCTCTTTAGCCAGGCCGAGAATCGTCTGGTCCACGAGCCCCACTTGCCGCTGGTACGACCAGTCAGGTGGCACGCCACTAGAAATGAGCTTCCGAAAACGGGCCGTGAACGCGTTTTCGTGCTCACCGGCTTGGGCAGCTTCCCCCTTTTCAAGAACATGCAAAACTGTGAGGTGTGCGCCGTGCTCCCGCGCCAAAGATACGGCGTAAGCGGCGGCCCTGTCGGTTTCAGGTGACAAATCGGTGGGATATAGGATGTGACTGAGCTTCGCATGAAGTGGCGGGTCGGCGGGAGCGCAAGGGCCAACGGTAAGGACTGGGCAGATGGCATTCTGGAACACGGCTTCAGCAACGGAACCCAGTGCAAGTTTGCGGAGGCCCGTCTTTCCCTGCGTGCCGAGCACTATTAAATCAATCTGATGCTCGCTGATAACAAGCTCAAGTTGCTGCCAGACTTCACCGTGGCACACTAGCATCTCGTGCGGAATTCCCGCGAGAGCGCCGCTGCGGGAAAGCCGCCGCTCCAGAACTCGTAATTCCTCGCTGGCAGTATCCATGGCAGAAACCACGGCGTCGGCTCCCACCATGACGTAACCGATCGACGAAACCACGTGCACCAGGTAATACTTCGCACCGTAACTCCGGGCAACCTCAATGGCGTGGTTAAGCGCCTTGATGGAGGAAGAGGAGAAATCGATCGCGGACAGCACTCGATGAATGCCAAGGTCTATGACAAGCGGACCGGAGGACATCAGTTAGGCCTCGCTTGCAAGCTACGGACAAAGTGGACCCCACCAGTTTGCGCCTATGTCTGATGGCGGCCACAGTGTGGGAGATTGCAGGTTTTCTGCTTACTGTTCCACCAACATAATGACTAGCTGAGTGAACGACCACAGTGACTGATATCACAAAGCGTCTTCGATCTTCTCAAAAAAAAGACAGGTTACGTAGTGTGGCGACTGATTGTACGTCTCGACGGAAGCAGACGCCACACGCCGCGCTATAGAAATATTTCGACCTTCTGTTGCGTATGAGCAGAAAGAAACGGAAGCACGGGTGTGGCTGGCCAGCGGAGAATAATCAAGCAATAGCCCCGAAACGCGCGAGTCTCTTCCACAACTAGCACATTGGTGTGATAATTTGGCTCAAGATTTAAGCAAGCTAGCTTGTTCTCTCCCCCTGTGAGGCATGATGGATACGGGCGGGTCTGAATTGCGGAAGTTTCTGGCGCCGGAAGTCGTCTTCGGCGTTGGCAGCTTACAAACATGATGCTCGGGAGCCTGGAAGCCGGCTTGGCCTTCTCAAACGCCAGCCTGGGCGCGGTTCACGCGATGGCGCACAGCCTGAGCGGCCTGCCTTCGCCCTTGTCCCGCGGATTTGAGCAGGCAAGTTCCTGGGATTCGCCGGCATGGAACTTAGAATCGGTGGTGCGGCAATGAACCCATCACGTCTCGAACCGAACGAGTCGGTAGCCCATCGATCATCAGGGGCGTTGCCCCTGAAATATCTCCAACGCTACGGTCTTGCGGTTGTTTCCATCGGTGTCGCCCTCGGGATTTCGCTACTCCTTCAGCATTTCGGCTTTCGCGTCCCTTCCGCGCTTTTGCTGCTAGTTGCAGTGGCCATAAGTTCCTGGTATGGAGGGACGGGCCCTGCGGTGTTGGCAGTCATCCTGTCCATAAGCAGCTTCTACTGGTACTTCGTGGAGCCGGTCCGCACCCCATACATCTATCCGTCCGAGATACCATATTTCATTGTTTTCACAGCGTTCGTTGCGCTCCTGTCTTGGTTCGGCACGGTTCGGCGGCGCGGCGAGGCAGCTCTGCGCGAGCAGGCAGCTCTCCTTAACCTCACGCACGACACCGTTTTTGTGATGGATATGGCAGGGATCATCAAGTACTGGAATCGCGGTGCCGAGGAGCGATACGGTTGGCCTGCAGAGCAGGCGGAGGGTCGTGTTGTTCACGAGTTGCTGAAGACCGTCTTTCCGGCGCCGCTTGAGGGAATTAAAGCGGAATTGGTACGTACAGGCAGGTGGGAAGGCGAGCTTTTGCATACCAAGAGGGACGGAAACGCGGTGGTGGTGGCGAGCCGTTGGGCTTTGCAGCGGGGCAAGCGCGGCGCGCCGGCCGTCATCCTGGAAACCAACAATGACATCACCGAACGCAAGCGGGCGGAGGAGGCGTTGCGCCGTTTGAATCGCGAACTGCGGGCGCTCAGCAACTGCAACCAGACCCTCCTGCGCGCGACCGATGAGCAGAGCTTGCTCGATGAAATCTGCCGGATCGTCTGCCAAGAGGCGGGCTACCGCATGGCATGGGTGGCGTATGCCGAACACGACGAGGCAAGAAGCGTGCGTCCTGTCGCGTGGACCGGGGCCGAAAAGGGATATCTCGCAAACCTTGGCATTACTTGGGCTGACAAAGAGCCTGGGCGCGGCCCCACTGGAACGGCCATCCGGAGCGGGAAAACTTGCTGCATTGAAGATTTCACAACGGATCCTCGACTCGCGTCTTGGCGGGACAGCGATTTGCTGCTCGATTTTCGT
>Ga0326727_10002307_pt1 | contig 66041 bp, 73 predicted proteins | sample MB2enrmetagenome_FD_207643 | JGI IMG/M metagenome (GOLD analysis project Ga0326727, IMG submission 207643) | Lab enriched peat soil microbial communities from McLean, Ithaca, NY, United States - MB29MY | ecosystem: Environmental > Terrestrial > Soil > Wetlands > Peat | place: USA: New York...
ATGTTCATTGCATTACGAGCATAACCCACTACGAAACCTTCCAGTAGATAGACCCGGCTTGGTATCGACATAAAGAACCCTCCCAACCAGTTAGTTAAGAGTCCAATATGTTTCTGAACTTATGCAGCAGTCTGACTGCTATTATTTAGGCGATTACGCTATAGTATGATTATGCTTTTGCTTATCAGCTTATGGATACTAAGTTTAATTTTAGAACTACTTATCTACGGCTTTAATTATCTCTGGGATCACCGTTTATGGCTGGCTGATATGGCTTTAGTATGCATTGTATTTTCATCGTTATTACTGGTTTATTGGTGGCCAAACGTTTTCAGTATTCTAATCTTATTAGTAAACGGCTTCCGAGTATTGAATTTACTGCGAATCGTCGAAAGCCGAACAGAAGTCGATTATTTATTCCATAGTTGCCGTCGAACCACGCTTTGGTTACTGGCATACCAGGCAATTATTGTCTGTCTATGGCTGGGGTACCATTATCTAAGTCGTACAGATACTTTATACGCTACGTTACTTTATTTTGTCTGTCTGCAATTGTTATTGGCTATTTTACTGATTTTTTCCGTGCGGCGGTCGATTAAGAAAACTCAGTTAGCTACTAAATTAACATCATTGCCGGAGTTTTCTTTACCAACCCTTACGGTTTGTATTCCAGCCCGCAATGAGACAACTGATTTATACGAATGTTTACAAAGTTTGGTGGCAAGTAATTACCCAAAACTTGAAATTTTAGTACTGGATGACTGCTCACAAAACAGACATACTGCAGACATTATCCGTTCGTTTGCTCAAGATGGTGTGCAATTTATTAAAGGCTGCCAACCACCTAATTCTTGGCTGGCTAAAAATTGGGCTTACCAAAAATTATTATCTGAAGCTAATGGCGAGATTGTATTATTTTGCGGCGTCGATATCCGATTCGGTCCCCAAACCCTCGAACTGCTAGTGGCAGCAATGCTTAAAAAACAAAAAACAATGCTTAGTTTAATGCCAGAACGCCTAATACTTGGATCGCTGCCATTAATTCAGTCAATGCGTTATTACTGGGAATTGGCTCCCCCGCGGCGCTATTTTAATCGACCGCCAGTATTAAGCAGTTGCTGGCTAGCTAAACGTAAAGCACTAATTGGGGCCGGTGGTTTTGCGGCAGTTAAACGCACAATCGTGCCTGAAGCCTATTTTGCCCGAACTTTTATCAAGCATGACGGATATAGTTTTTTACGTAGTAATGAAAGACTCAATTTAATGTCAACTAAATCTACCTCTGAGCAGCGTGCGACAGCCGTTCGAATGCGCTACCCGCAACTGCATAAACGACCAGAACTAGTCCTATTGTTAACGCTTAGTGAAATTTGGTTTCTATTCTGTCCGTTTATTATATTTTTAGTTAGTTTTTGGTATCAGCCATTTGGTTTAATTCAACTACTAAGTTTCGTTACTAGTGTGTTACTAATAATTTCTTACACAATGCTAGTAAAAGTAACTATGCCGCAAAATTGGTTAATCTGTATGGTGTGTTTTCCGCTAGTAATAGTTACCGATGTTGGATTGTTAGTCTATTCGATGTTGCGTTATAACTTTTCTATTGTCGAATGGAAGGCTAGAGATATTCGGCCTTCGGTTATGCGCTTAAAATATACCTAATTGGCTTTTTCGTCTGATTTGTCGGGTATTAGTACACTGAACGTCGAACCAACGTTTAACTCGCTTTTAACGTTTATCGCCCCGCCTAACAGATTTGTCAATTTCCTAGCGATATATAGTCCCAGGCCAGTACCTCGGGTTTGGCGGGTCCTAAAATCATCTGCCCGGTAAAATTTTTCAAAGATTTTTTCTTGGTCGGTTCGACTTATTCCAATGCCGGTATCAGTTACCCAAAATTCAATGCCATTGGGTTGTGATCGCGCCCCGACTAAAATATGCCCCTGCTGGGTGTAGCGAACGGCATTAGTCACAAAGTTTTCGACAATTTCTTTAACGTACAGCTGGCTGGAATGAAACTTCGGGATATTAGGCTCGATATTGGCGTTAATTTCTAGTCCTTTTTCAGCGGCTTCAGAACGATGATTTTTAACTAAACTATTGACTAGTTCGGCTGGGTCAATAGCTGTCAAATCAATTTTTAGAGTTTTACGTTCGGCTCTTGATAAGGTAGACAGGTCATTGATTATTTCCGATAGAAAAACAATTTGTTTATAGGCGTTATCGACAATTTGTTTTAACTGGTTTATGTCCGGATTTGAGTCTAAAACATACTGGATGTTACTTAGATCACCTTCGGCAATTGTAACCGGCGTACGCAGTTCATGGCTAACGACACTAATAAATTCGTCTCGTTCTTCTTCCAGTGATTTCTCTTTGGTAATATCGCGCATTACAATTACAAAACCGCGTTGGCCGATTTGTTTGTAGCCCAGGCGAACTGGTGCAATATTTAAATACAAATTTATCTGACTTTTATCTTGATAATGGAGCAAATAATCACGGGTTGAGGTTGGGACCTTGATAAGATTAATTAAAGCATCCAGATCAATCGGATTTTTATCTTTATCGAACAATTTCATCATTTCAGATAAAGGTTGGCCAGATAAAACGATGTTTAAATCCAATAAATTTAGAGCTGCTGCATTATACAGAACTATCCGACGATTTTCATCTATGGCAATGACACCGTCAGTAATGCTATTGATTAAAGTTATTAAACGTTCGTGATCAAGTATGGAATCTTCATAAGGTTGATCTGCGTTTGCCATGTCGACATTATGACATAAACCTTATGCTTAAAACAGCTTAATTCTCTAAAAATCTGGACGGTAATTATGCATTTCTCGGCGCAGTTGTTTGGCGTTCGGTAAGCATCGTTGCAATTCATTCCAATATTTCGCGCTGTGATTATGAACTTTGGTGTGAACAAGTTCATGTAACAATACATAATCAATCAGTTGCCAAGGTAGTTGCATCAGGAAAATATTTAAACCAATCATGTTGTCTTGATTGCAACTCCCCCACCGGCTTTTTAAGTGGCGGGTGCTCACCTTTTGGTAAGTAAAGCCATATTTGACGGCCAGCAGGCGCAAACGTTGCGGCAGTAAGGTTTGGGCTTCTTGTTGCAAGGCGCGTGTACAAGCTCGGCGAGCTATTATTTGCGCAGCTGCAGCTTGGATAATCATACTTTCCGGAATCGTAATTAAAATTTCAGTTCGATTGATCCTGGAGCGCGGCGATAGAATTGTCGCATCGTGATAAAAATGTAAATGGTGGGCTTTACCAATTTGCTGGTTATCAACTAAACTATTAAGCTGTTTTTGTTGATCCAACACCCAATTAATCTGGGAGTTAACAAACTTGATAGCCGACGAATACGGCGTCCAAGAAGGTAGTGTTACGCGGATTGCTTGCTGACTAGTTACCTTTATTCGAATGTGTCGACTGCGTCGATTTTTTTGTAATATAACCTGACCAACTAGTGGCAAAGCAACTTTTTTTAATGCCATAAATAATTTAACGAATTACGATATTGCGACGGCTTAAATCAACCCGTCCGCCTAGTGGTTTAGGAATAAGATTTACTAGTCCGGGTTTTACAAGATTAGGGTTGGTATTCTCAACCTTGACTAGATTAAGTTCGCTTAAATGTTTTAATAAACTGCTGAACTGGGTTTTAAAGACTTGTTTGCCACTGACAACAATGTAGTTTTCATCTCGTCCGGGGTTTTGCATATGGGCAACGTAGTTATCGAAACTGGTCCGATCTAATTTCATGGTATACTTGTCGTCAATTTTTCGGCGATCACGACCAGCAATTCGGCTAAAAGCACTCTCAATATCAATTTGGAACCACATTAAAATCGGCTCCGCGTTAACTTTGCGTGCCATTTCACGCAATACCCGCCGCTGGCTTAAACGCATCGCATTGATGTCGTAGATTACTGATACGCCAACTTTTAGAAATTCCTCCGTCATATAATCAACTAGATGGGTAACAATTTCATTTTCTTGCTTATCGTATTGCGGTTCATCAAAAAGTTCGTAACGGATTCTGTCTCCTTGGACATGAACAATCTGTAACTGATCGCATAATTGTCTAGCAAAAAAGGTCTTACCCGAACCCGGGTAGCCATACATCATAATTAACAGCGGTTTACTAACGGAAATTTTATTCATTATTATTGGTATATCAGATTTCAACTCCGAATGCAAAATATTTAATCTATTGATTAATGACATATTGTGCTAAATCTCGTATCATATACATGGCTAGATTCTTCGGAATGTAGCGAAAAATTCGCAGATAGTTGGTAAGTCAATTTAGCAAAAATTATAGGGGTGTCCGTTAATGGTAAGCGGCGACTCTCCAAAAGTCGTGCTGTCGGTTCAAGTCCGGCCACCCCTGCCATTCTGTCATTTTGTTAGATAACAGATATAAAACAGTTTATTAATTTAAACCGATACACTATACTCTTTATACTACGTCTAACTAACATCTGTTAAAAAGTTCGAATCTTTAATGCCCAGCTAGTACGGATTCAAACTTAAGTCAAGTATGTAGTCACGTTTGCAATTATTGTTCTAGACCTAGACGCTCAAGCAAGCACAAGCTTTAATTTATACCCACAGATCCATTAAGAAATCTAGGTTGAACTGGTTGAGGCATTTTCGCAAGTATTAGCATTACTAGTAGCAATGGATCCGCTCTCGTTAACGTAATCAATAAGCCAACTCTTCCCATTAGGCACTACTCCAATAGTTAATGTATTACTGTTGCCGCTTGAACCGCTTGGAGTAACCGTAACCGTATAATCAATTTCATCGCCTTTTGTGCCACTTTCCGAAATATAGACATTCGAAGCTTTCATCGCATTCGCCAAGTAGGATTGAACAAAAGCGCCGGTACAATCGGTGCCAATCGACACACAAGCACTGTAAAAACTGGTCGATCCGTATTGCTGCAGGTTAGCTTGCGAAAAAGTTGATGACTGTAAAGTGTCTGCTGTATTCTTATTGCCGTTTTGCAGGGCCGTCACAAATTCTTGAATAACTGACTGGTACGAAGTAGGCGCAGTTGCAAGCGTAGCTGTTGCTTGCTGGGATGCTTTAGTGACAGGGTGGCTATGAATATATATACCGTAACTTATTCCGCCGAGAACTAATATTAGTAAAATACCCATTGGTATAAGCAAGGAAGGTTTTCTATGTTTAAGTGCGGATATAAATGAAGACCAAATACTGTTTTTCGATGAGATTATAACTGGCGTGAAGCTGTCAGCCATAAGAGCGTTATTCTCAATAGAGCTCTGCGGCTCTACGATATTATTATTTATCGGCGGATTTGATGGAGTAACTAAATTATCTGTATTATTTTTAGTTGGCGAGGTATCAGTTAAAGATTGAGTTGACGTGGTTGAAATATTCACCATATTATCTGTAACTGGAGTCGTCTCATTAGTCGCTGGTTGGAATATCTCACCCGACCGATTGGTTGGCGAGGGAGAAAGTTCTGGGTTATCTGTTGTTTTGTTTTGGTCGTTCATATTTTTAATTTAAGGTGTTGTTAGTTAATATCACATTTGTAGAAAGGTCATTAACATTGGCTACACTGATGAAAGTATAACCTGATAACATTATAGTGAAGTTATTATTTTCAATCAAGACGGTATGGGAGTCGTTGAGAGCAATGCCGTCAGCGGCTGCACAGCCTAAGTAGGGGTCAAAGTAAATGGTATTGCCATTAACAGTCAAGTTATCAACGCCGGTAAGGTCCATACTGTATCTACCGGCATAAACAGTATTGTTGTCGATAGTGTAGTTGAAGCGGTACTTGTGTGGCTCATCAGATGGTTGGGTTAATGTATCAGACAGCGGCAGTGTTATCTGATCCGGTATGTGTGCGAGCGATTGGGAAGTGTTTTGATTTTCTGAATTTTGATTTTTGTTATCCATATTTATTAGTTTTACAAGACGTTATTAGTCCACGGTGTTATTAACTAGCGTAACTCCAGTCGATAAGCCATCAACCGTGTCTACCCCGGTGTAACCACCTGAGAAAGTATTGTTCTCGATCAAAACAGTATGCGAGTCGGACAGGTTAACTCCCGTACCAGGGTTACAACCTAAGTTGTAGAAAGTAAAGAGATTGCCGTTAATGGTAAGATTATCAACACCGCCAATATCCATACCGTAACCACCATCATAAAAGTGGTTGTTGGCAATAGTATAGTTGGAGCGGTATTCACCTGGGTACTGACCGATGGCCACGGCTGACTCGCAGGTGCTTGGTCCGTTTGTCTCAGTATTACCACTTAGGGTTATGTTGTCAACATTAGGATCATAACCCATACCGTAGTTGGAAAGTACGGCTAAGTTAAGCGAGGTAAAGGTATTATTAAGGATTTGGATGTTTCTGCCGTATTCCTGATTAACATCGGTTTCCACATCCACAGCATCCCAGCAAACACCTGTCATAGTAGTGTTCTGCAGTATGAAACCATCGACGTCGGTCAAGCCGACCCCCATCCGGCCGTTGCCGTTGAAGGTGGAATTCTTAACTAAAATGTTACGAGTTGGAGCTGAGGCAACGGCCCCCACCCGGTGATCATATTCGGCCTCAATGAAGTCGCCATAGACATCGTTGATACTGACATTGTTAACTGTGCCGCCTTGAGTAGCTTGGTAATCAATACCATACTGCCATTCTAGTGAAGCGTCATAACAGCCGGCTTCTGGTGCAGGAGTAGGATTAGAGCCATATATCGTCATGTTCTGAAAGCTGATATTGCTACCGCCTTCGACAGTCCAAACAGAATTATTGGAAGGACCTGCTTGACTCCTAAAAGTAGAACTGTTCCCATCTATTACCAGATTATTACGGTCAGCAATCGTTAGTGAATTGTCCTGGTCATAGCAGCCTCTTGGTTGAAATTGGATAGTTGACCCATCCGGCACGGTAGCCAGGAAAATAGCAAATTGAGTCTCTATGTCTTGGGAACAATCGTCCGCGATTGACGTAGGAACAACGTAGACTATAGGCGCTGGCGGTGATGCTGTAACGGTTACCGTAGCTGCCGCTGAGGCGGTACCCCCACTGCCCGAGCAAGATAAATTGAAGGTAGCAGTTTGGCTTAGATTACCGGTTGAGATTGAACCCGAAGTGGACTGACTGCCTGACCAGGCACCGGAGGCCAGGCAGCTAGTAGTATTAGCCGAACTCCAAGTTAGGGTTGAGGCTTGGCCTGAAGTAATTGAGGTGGGGCTAGCGGTCAGGGTAACGCTGACAGCAGCGGTTGTGACACTATAACTAAGAGTTAGTTTGGTAAGCGTGGGCGTAGCGGCTGGGTTAGTCGTACTCAGCGTCGCTTGGATTTGGATATAGCGCGAGGCGGCTAGTTTGGCAAAGCTGCTATGCCAAGCCGACCAAGTTGCATTATTACTACTAGTTCTAGCTTGGAAGCTTATGGCAGTAGCTGTTGGCAGGTCAGCTTTCGAAGCCAGACTGCTCCAGTTGGCTACCGTACTGGCATCATAATTAAGAATAAGACTACCAGACGTCGAGTAACTGGAACTCAGCGGCGTCCCGTAGGCAGCTATCTCCCATAGGGAGTAGCCACTAGAGCTGTTGCCGGCTGTTAAGTAGATCCTTAAGTAACGCCCGCAGGCTGTCAGGCCGGTTAGGTCGTTAACTCCGCCCGTACCTTTGGTAGTAGTGTAGACCATATTCCAGCTAAAAGCATTGTTGGAGACTTGAACTTGATAGGCATTAGCAAAGTTAGTATCCCAAGACAGTCTGACTTCATTTAGGTTATAGACAGCGCCTAAGTCGACATAGATCCATTGGGCAGAACCGGATGCCGAGGCCCAGCGGGTGGTTAAGCTGCCATCGACAGCATTACTGGCCGGATAAGCTTTAGACAGAACAGAGGAAGCCAAAACCGGTCTGTTTAGAGCCAGATCAGCAGCCGGATTACTTACTTTACTAAGCGTGACAGTATTGTTAGCGACCGTCACATTACTTAAGCTGCCGCTACTCCACTCGGCTGCGGTGTCCCAGACTTTGGACAGGGGGGCTGAGGCAGCCTGACTAATTAAGAACTGATGAGCACCAAACACGGCAACGACTAAAATACCAAGTAAGACAGAGAGTTTTGGCCAAGATGATTTAGCTAATTTGAAAGTGTTCATTTTTTGTTATTGATATTTATATTATAAGCATATAATTAAATTAATTAATAAGACTAATTAGTATACTCCCTTTAACAGCCTGCATTTTTACCTGCCTTAATCGCCAAATTAAGATATAACAAAGTACTATTATTGGATTTCAGAGGATATTGATAGGTATAAGCACACAATTGTCCCTAGGTTGATTTATCTACCGTGGTGCTTTTACTAATAACCACGGGCGTTTGTCGCCGTGTTATTGTAGCAGTAGTAATCAGAGGGCTGTTTACGGAAAGGTGTTGTTGGCCAGCGTGATGTTGGTCGAGAGGTCGTCTATGCTGTCGAGACCACCAGGAAAATCAGCGCCGCCAATTAAAGATGGAAAATCATTGTTCTTGATCACAGCGGTATTAACGCCGACTAAGCTGAAGCCTGTGGGGCACGTAGAACCACAGCCCTGCTCGGAGCCGTAGCCAAATGTGTTGTTCTCAACCGTAGCGTTATTTATATACTCCAGTAAGATGCCACCACCACCCCCGCTTATGACGTAGTTACCCGTGAACGTATAGTTGCTACGTGACAAGGGATCGGGTCCACCTAGGCCAACTCCGCCGAACTGGACAGGCGTCTCGGTGGTCGAAGGTACTTCAGTCATGGTATTCCCAGTGATAACATCATTTCCACTGGTGGCTGGGTCGGCCTCACCGTAGTTAACCACCAGACCGAAGTTAACGTAACCGAGGGTGTTATTGATAACGCTGACGTTCTCACCGTATTCGTAGGGTGTGTCGGTTTCAATGTCCACCATCCATCCGCAAGCCTCAGGAAAGGAGTTGTTCTTGATTGTGACGCCATTACCGTCTGTTATACCCACACCCATACGGCCATCATATTCAAGAGTTGAGTTCTCGATCAAAATGTTCGTCGCTGGAGCCGAGTAGGTGTTCCCGTTATCATCCTCAACTTCCACGGAATCACCGTAAGTATCGGTAATTGTGACATTGTTGACAGTTCCACCCTGAGTCCCCTGGTAATCAATACCGAACTGCCATTCGTAAGGCCCGCTAATGTTGCATGCGCCACCACTGTTCCCCTCGATGGTCATGTTCTCAAAGGTGATGTTGGAACCGCCCTGCGCGACCCAGATAGAGTTATTTGTGTCCGTTAGGGTATCGTCGAATGTTGACCCATTCCCATTGATGAGAATGTTGTTCATGTTGACGAGCATGAGCGGCTCATTGACCTCGTAGCACCCGTCGGTCTGGAACTTGATAGTTGACCCATCCGGCACGGTAGCCAGGAAAATAGCAAATTGAGTCTCTATGTCTTGGGAACAATCGTCCGCGATTGACGTAGGAACAACGTAGACTATAGGCGCTGGCGGTGATGCTGTAACGGTTACCGTAGCTGCCGCTGAGGCGGTACCCCCACTGCCCGAGCAAGATAAATTGAAGGTAGCAGTTTGGCTTAGATTACCGGTTGAGATTGAACCCGAAGTGGACTGACTGCCTGACCAGGCACCGGAGGCCAGGCAGCTAGTAGTATTAGCCGAACTCCAAGTTAGGGTTGAGGCTTGGCCTGAAGTAATTGAGGTGGGGCTAGCGGTCAGGGTAACGCTGACAGCAGCGGTTGTGACACTATAACTAAGAGTTAGTTTGGTAAGCGTGGGCGTAGCGGCTGGGTTAGTCGTACTCAGCGTCGCTTGGATTTGGATATAGCGCGAGGCGGCTAGTTTGGCAAAGCTGCTATGCCAAGCCGACCAAGTTGCATTATTACTACTAGTTCTAGCTTGGAAGCTTATGGCAGTAGCTGTTGGCAGGTCAGCTTTCGAAGCCAGACTGCTCCAGTTGGCTACCGTACTGGCATCATAATTAAGAATAAGACTACCAGACGTCGAGTAACTGGAACTCAGCGGCGTCCCGTAGGCAGCTATCTCCCATAGGGAGTAGCCACTAGAGCTGTTGCCGGCTGTTAAGTAGATCCTTAAGTAACGCCCGCAGGCTGTCAGGCCGGTTAGGTCGTTAACTCCGCCCGTACCTTTGGTAGTAGTGTAGACCATATTCCAGCTAAAAGCATTGTTGGAGACTTGAACTTGATAGGCATTAGCAAAGTTAGTATCCCAAGACAGTCTGACTTCATTTAGGTTATAGACAGCGCCTAAGTCGACATAGATCCATTGGGCAGAACCGGATGCCGAGGCCCAGCGGGTGGTTAAGCTGCCATCGACAGCATTACTGGCCGGATAAGCTTTAGACAGAACAGAGGAAGCCAAAACCGGTCTGTTTAGAGCCAGATCAGCAGCCGGATTACTTACTTTACTAAGCGTGACAGTATTGTTAGCGACCGTCACATTACTTAAGCTGCCGCTACTCCACTCGGCTGCGGTGTCCCAGACTTTGGACAGGGGGGCTGAGGCAGCCTGACTAATTAAGAACTGATGAGCACCAAACACGGCAACGACTAAAATACCAAGTAAGACAGAGAGTTTTGGCCAAGATGATTTAGCTAATTTGAAAGTGTTCATTTTTTGTTATTGATATTTATATTATAAGCATATAATTAAATTAATTAATAAGACTAATTAGTATACTCCCTTTAACAGCCTGTGGATTATCTGTTTGGTATTTGAATTTAATTTTCCTTAGTTTCTTCTTTAAAAATACTATCTTCAATGCCTAAAACCTCGATTATACCGGTAAATTTATTAGTCAATGCTGTTTAAATTTTTAGGTTTAAGTTTTTGATCAATTAATGAATTTTCTCAACATCACAATCTACATCCTCGCCAAAAGTTCCAGCCGCCGACTGTACCCCTTGCCATTCCGTCATTTTGTTAAATAACAGATATAAAACAGCATTTTCAAATCCCATAATTAAGCTTAGTGATAACTTATTGTCGCCGTAAAATCTAATTGAGTATTAAATAGTTAGAAATTAAGTTAAAATTATCAAGATGAGAAAATTAGTTAATTTAAGCGCTGATTATAAAAGCTTGTTGGATAGTTCGGTGCGCCCACAAGATGATTTTTTTAGCTATGTAAATAATAAATGGTTGGCGGCAAATCCAATCCCAGATAATGAGACCAGGTGGGGAATGTTTATAGCGCTGTACCATCAATCTTTAAACGATTTACGGGAGATCTATCAGGCGCTCGCGCATAAGAATTTTAAACCTGGCTCAATTGAGCAAATGGCCAATGACTTTTATCAAACCGGTCTTCACTTTAATGATTTTAAAGATAAGCATTTAGCAATTATTGATAATTATTGTCAGCGAATTAACGTCATAAAAGATAAATCAGGGTTATGGCAGATGCTTGGCGAATTACATACTATCGACTTTGACGGCGTTTGGGGGATTACTATAGATGCCGACGACAAAGACAGCTCTAGGCATATGTTACGCCTCCAACAACCGCATTTGACCCTGCCTAATCGTGACTATTATCTTGATCAGAGCACGGTCATGAAACAAGTCCGTACCCAATACCAAACTCACGTTAAAAAAGTTTTTCCACATTTTCCGATTTTAGCAACCAATGTCAACGATTGTTGGAAAACGATTTGGCAATTTGAATACGGTATCGCTAAAATTTCCCGGTCCAGTTCTGATTTAAGAGAAATTAAAAAGAACTATCATAAAATGACTTTTGCTAAACTTAAATTAAATTATCCATTGATTAATTGGGATAATTACGCTGCCGCGCTTGGCTGGCAAACTAGTGGTTATTTAAGCGTTGATCAACCAGAAGTTCTAGCTTACGTTAACCAGTTAGTTAATACCTATTCACTTGAGGAATGGAAAACTTATTTTAAGTGGGCTTTTATTGTCAATTATTACGGCACGATTGACATACATTTTGCTCGCTTAAGATTTGAATTTTTTGGCAAAGTTCTGGGTGGCGCTAAAACCATGTTGCCTTTATGGAAACAAGTAATTGCTCGTTTAAATGGCCTGATTGGAGAGGACATTGGGCGCCTATATGTTAAAAAATATTTTTCGGCAGCATCAAAACGTCAGGTCCTAAGTATGGTCGAAGACATGCGTCTGACTTATGCCAAACGGCTTAAGGCTCTAGATTGGATGGGCGAAACCAGTAAACAAACAGCCTTAAAAAAACTGGCTAATATCCGCGTGTTAATTGGTTATCCCGATAAATGGCGTGATTTTCGAGGTTTAGTGATTGGTAATGATTCTTATTTAACGAATATTTTAGCGGCGACAAAATTTCAAACTGCATATTATTTAAATAAATTGGACCAACCGATATCGCGCAATGAATGGTTCATGCCACCGCAAACCGTTAATGCCTATAACGATCCGAGTCGTTTAGTTATCTGTTTCCCAGCAGCAATTTTACAGCCACCGTTCTTTGACCAAAAAGCTAATATGGCGATAAATCTGGGTGGAATTGGTACAGTCATTTGTCATGAATTAACTCACGCTTTTGATGATGAGGGGTGTCAATTTGATGAAAGGGGTAACGTTCGACCCTGGCAGACGCCAAATGAACGCAAAGCTTTTGCCAAACGAGCTCAAGTAATTATTAATCAAGCTGATCATTTCGAAGTTCTGCCTGGTCTTTATTTAAATGGCAAACTTGTAATCGGCGAGGGTATTGCTGATTTAGGTGGTCTTGAGATTGCCTATGATACTCTTTGCCAAAAATTGATAACCAAGCTTAACCAGCCAGTAGTTGACGGTTTAACTGCCAGCCAGTTGTTTTATATCAATTATGCAATTACGGAGTGCGCCGAGACCAGAGAGACCCGTAGTCGAGAATTGATCTTGAACAACCCGCATGCTGACGAGCGGTTCAGAGTCAACGGTATTTTGGCACATTGTGATGGTTTTTATAATGCCTTCCATCTAAAACCTGGTGATAAACTGTATTTACCAGTTAAGCAGCGTGTTAAAATTTGGTAATAATTACTTATACATTTTCAATTGATAAAGTTATTGATAATATTTCTCTCTATAAATTAATTAATATTACGTTTTTTTCATTTCTTTATGGAAAAATAGTTAATTGCACTTTATAATCTGTACATAGAGGTTGTGCTTACTAGCCGCAGCCAATATAATTAGTAAGTAAACCTGAGTATACAAAAAAATGAGAATACTGATGTTAGGCTGGGAATTACCACCTTACAATAGTGGTGGACTTGGTATTGCTTGTTATCAATTATGCAAAGCCTTAGCCAAAAGAAACGCTGACATTGAATTCGTGCTCCCTTACGTTTACAACTACAAAGTCGATTTCATGAAAGTTACAACTTTCTCGCAAATGACTGCTCCAGAGTGGATAAAAAAATATGGTTCTGTTTATACAAACTTGGCCGGGAAAGCGGCAGATTTCATATATTCACAAGAATTCTCACTAGATAAAGCATTAGATTGGATTATCCGAGAACAAAATTTTGACGTTGTTCACGCTCATGATTGGCTGACCTTTCGATCGGCATTAAAAGTTAAACAATTAACTAATTGGCCTTTGATTGTACAGCTTCATTCCGTTGAGTCAGACAGAGCCGGTGGGCATCGCGGCAACCCATTGGTTGAAGAAATTGAAGGCTTAGGTGTCACGATGGCTGATCGGGTAATTGCAGTTAGTAATTACACTAAAAAGGCTATTATGCATGACTACGGTGTCCCGGCTGATAAAATTGAAGTTGTGTATAATGGTCTTGACAAATCGGAAATGGAACCACTTGACGATGCTTCAGCCTATCCATATCTTGAAAGGTTGAGAAGTAATGGTTATCATGTGGTCACTAATGTTGGCCGAATGACTATTCAAAAGAACATAACTACCCTGCTAATGGCAGCTAAAGAAGTAATTTTCCGCGAATCAAAAACAATATTCCTACTAGTTGGTGATGGTGATCAGTATAATGAATTAATTGGTTTAGCAGCGCGTCTCGGTATCGCTAAAAATGTTATTTTTACAGGTTTTCAAAGAGGTAAACAATGGCGTGATTCATTTGCTATGAGTGATTTATTTGTAATGCCATCAGCATCGGAGCCTTTTGGTCTAACCCCAATTGAAGCTTTATTTTATGGTGTCCCATCGTTAATAAGTCGCCAATCCGGTGTGGGTGAAATATATACCAACTGTCTGAAGGTTGATTGTTGGGATGTAAACGAGATTGCTAACCAAATTACGTCTGTTATCCAGAATCCTGGCTTGCATGAAACATTAGTTTCTAACGCCAAACAAGAATTGGAGCATTTGACATGGGATAAACCAAGTCAGCGTCTGATGGATATATACCAACAACAAGCAGTTGGAGCAATCGCATGAGTCGAGCAATTGTCTTATATTTACATGTTCACCAACCCTTCCGGATTCGGCAATATACAATCTTTGATGCCGGCGTTAATCATAATTACTTCGACAGCCCGCCAAACACCCAGACTAACAACCCGGATATCATCCACAAGGTATCCGATAAATCTTATTTGCCAACTAATAAGATTTTACTGGATCTATTAAATCAGTATCCGGAATTCCATTTAAGTTTATCCCTAACAGGTACGGTGCTAGAACAATTTGAGCGTTGGGCGCCCGAAACTTTACAATCATTTAAAGATCTTGTAAGTACCGGCCGCGTTGAGATACTAGCTGAAACCTTTCATCACAGCTTGGCGTTTTTCTATTCCCGCGAGGAATTTGAAGCCCAAGTTGAGCTACATCGTAAGAAGATCGAAGCGTCATTTGGCCAAACGCCAGTCGTTTTTAGAAACACGGAACTAGCCTATAACAATGACATTGCCTATTGGGCTGATCAAGCTGGTTATAAAGGTATATTGGCCGAAGGCTGGGATAAATTCTTGGGTTGGCGTTCGCCTAATTTTGTTTATCGGCCAAAATATACTGAAAATATTCGATTATTAATGAAAAATTATAAATTAAGCGATGATATCGCCTTCCGATTCTGTGACCATGATTGGAAGGAATGGCCATTAACGGCTGATAAATTCTGCCATTGGTTAAATGAGACAAAAGACGGCACAAATTTCAATTTATTTATGGATTATGAAACTTTTGGCGAACACCAGTGGGCCGATTCGGGTATATTTGATTTTCTGAAAAGTTTGCCAAGTGAGTGGCTTAAAAATTCCAATAATACATTTATGACTATCAGCCAAGCCATCGACAGCTTTGAACCAGTTGATGACATAGATATCCCTGAAACTATTACCTGGGCTGATACGGAACGAGATCTATCGGCGTGGTTAGGCAATCCGATGCAGCAGGAAGCAATTCAGGCAGTATACGGCATGCGCACTGAAATACTTAGCACTAATGACCCGGTGCTAATTGAAGACTGGCGGCGACTTCAAACTTCTGACCATTATTATTATATGTGTACCAAATGGTTTAACGACGGTGATATCCACGCCTACTTCAGCCCTTATGAGACACCCTACATCGGGTTTATTAACTATATGAATACTTGGCATGACATTCGCTTTCGACTAAGCGATCTGGGAATCGGAATTTAAACATGTCACGGCCAGTAATACTTGGTAATGGGCAATTGACGGTTGGTATTAACGAAAACGGATTGGTTCATGATTTTTATTATCCTTATGTCGGATTAGATAATCTGACAACTGCACGAAGTAATGATCATAAGATTGGCATTTGGATTAACGGCAAATTTTCTTGGGTTGATGATGGCAGCTGGTCGATCACGGTTAATTTTGAAACCAACGCGTTAGTCAGTATTGTGCAAATGCATAATGCTAATTTAAAAATTAATCTGTTGCTTCAAGATTTTGTGGACCACGAATATAATGTTTTCTGCCGCCGGATGACGGTTACGAATGAGGCCGATAGCCCGCGCGATATTCGGGTCTTCATGCACCAGGTGTTTGAAATATCCCGTCGGGGGCGGGCTGATACAGCCTTATTTGTGCCAGAAGAAAATTACATTCTTGATTATAAAGGTCGTTATAGTTTGCTCATTTACGGTCAAAGTACCGAGGGAACTCTATATGATCAGTTTGCAATCGGCAATTATGGCATCGAAGGTAAGGAAGGTACTTATAAAGACGCAGAAGATGGTGAACTCTCCGGTAGTCCTGTCGAGCACGGTGGCGTTGATTCAGTAATCCGTTTTCCCTGCAGCTTAACGGTTAAAGGTACGATGGGGTTGGATTATTGGATAGTTGCCGCCGATTCACAATATACCGCTGAACAAATTCATCACATTATTAAAACTGATGGTTTGGAAAAACGTTTAGCTGATACCAGAGAATTTTGGAATGATTGGCTATCGCCTGCCGTTAATGCACTCAATTTGGCTGACAAGGAGATGCTTGATGCCACGAAAAAATCACTCATGGTCATCAAGGCGCATGTTGATAAGCGGGGTGGAATAATTGCGTCATGCGATTCATCAATCTATAACTACGGCCGCGATTATTATAGTTACGTTTGGCCGCGCGATGGGGCTTATGCCATCTGGCCGCTTATTAGATTGGGATATCAGGAAGAAGCCAAGAAGTTTTTTGAATTTTGTCGGGACATTTTGACTAAAGACGGCTATTTGATGCACAAATATCAGCCTGACCGTGCCATCGGTAGTACTTGGCACCCGCTTTTACACGGACGACACGCCGAGTTGGCTGTCCAAGAAGATGAAACAGCCATAGTCGTCTATATGTTAAGTGAATATTTTAGCCGCAGCAAGGATACCGATTTTGTATTTAGCTTATACTCAACCTTGATTCAGCCAAGTGCTAATTTTATGTCACGTTTTATAGATGACAGCACTGAGTTGCCACATGCCAGCTATGATCTCTGGGAAGAAAAATTTTTAACTAATACTTACACTGTATTTTTGGTTTATCAGGCGTTATTGGTAGCGGCTGATTTTGCCGATAAATTCGACTATCCGGATGACGCGGTTAACTGGCGAGATGCGGCCGGCACGATCGCTTCAAAAATTGAAATTTTCTTTGATAGTGAAAGAGGTGCTTATTATAAGGGGTACTTATTGCAGGAAGACGGTTCGCTTAAATTTGACAATACGCTTGATGTCTCCAGTTTGTATGGTCCAATGATGTTCGGCGGCAGTGAATTTGATAATAATCACTTGACTAGCACGGCTCGACTAATTGAATCAATATTGCAGGATAAATCACCTTCTGGCGGGACGCCGCGTTATGAGAACGATCACTATTTTGCTTCAACCCCGCCCTATCTTGGCAATCCATGGTTCGTCACAACTTTATGGATGGCCCAATATTACATCCGCCAACATGAAGCTGACCGCGCTAAGCATTACATTAACTGGACACTAAGCCATGCATTGCATAGTGGGGTACTATCAGAGCAAATAAATCCTAGTAATGGTGAGCCAGTTTCAGTTACGCCTTTAGTTTGGAGCCATGCTGAAACAGTAAATACGATTCTTGATTTACTTCAACTGCTTAATAAAACTAAAGAAACTGTTAACGAGGCTTAACTTCATTCCGACCAAGACTTTTCTTGGTTTCAGTAAAGGTCACATATCTTCGTAATCGCGGACTATATTTACGGAGAGTTAGTTTATCAGGAGTATTCTGAGTATTCTTCGTAGTGTAGTAAATTCTTTCACCAGACTCTTCGCTAACTAGACCGATAATCCTTCTTTTATCACTTTTCTTTGCCATAACAGATTAATTTTAACATGAGTGATCTGATTTGTAAATTTCTGGAGCCGAAGACGGGAATTGAACCCGTGACCTTTTCCTTACCATGGAACTGCTCTACGACTGAGCTACTTCGGCGCTAATCGGTTATTATACTATCATAAAAGTTGATGTGTTTCCTCTATGGTTAACATTATTAATTAGCTTATAGGTTATTCTTTTGATTCAGATGATTGTTGACTAAGCGGATGTGTGTTTTCATGATTATGGGTTGCTGGTTGGGGGATAATCGCCGTGAAAGTTGCTCCTTTACCTAATTCAGACGATACCTGTATACTGCCGTGCTGAGCTTCCACAATAAGTTTTGTGACATATAAACCGATGCCAGTTCCGGCATAATCATACTGCATAATATTCGTCCCACGATGGAATTTGGTAAACAGTTTGCTTTGTTCGTCAGCTGATATGCCTATGCCGTTATCGTGAACTGTTATTATTAAGGCGGTATTTTGGATAGCAATTGTAAAGTCAACAACGCCTCCTTCATTAGTAAATTTAATGGCATTATCGACTAAATTACGAATTACTGATTGAATATGATTTGGTGAGACACTTACCACTGCTGCTGGATCATGGATATTCCAATTTAAAGTTATGTTCTTTTGTTTTGCTGCGGCGTTAAAAGTTTCCTTAAGATTATCGGATACCAAATCAGCTATGGTGGTATCTTGCAGTGTTAGAGCCTTACTGTTGGCCTCAATACTAGCAATAGTTAACATATCCTCTGCAAAAGAACCTAACTGATGAGCGCTTATATTAATACTGTGTATTATGTTAGTAATATTGGGCGCCAAATTAGCGGAATCAAGTAAATCAATGTTGCCCTTTATAATAGACAACGGTGTGCGTAGGTTGTGAGAAGTAATTGTAATAAATTCATTTTTCAAACTATCAACTTCTTTTAGCTTCGTAATGTCAGCTTGTAAGTGCTCACTCATAGTATTTACACTATTGGCCAGATCACCAATCTCGTCGTGCCGGACGACATCAACAGTTTGCTCATACTTACCCTGGCTGATGATTATGGCCTGTTGACTTACCCGTTCAATTGGACCAATAAAAAAGCGGCTGGTTAATTCGTATAGAGCCATAGCGGTAATAATTAAGCCGATAATACCCAATATAACAATCTCAGCAATTTGACGATCAATGTTGTGTGTCACGGCAGTGCTGCTCACGGTGTAAGCGATAGAATAAGGATGCTGTCCGTTATCGGCTATATAAGGTACTACAATTTGGTATATCCTACCATTACTACTGGTAAGATAAACCGGGTTAAATGAGTTGCCAATGTTAACTGCCTGGAAAGCTGGCTGAGTGTGCTGACTAAAGATAGTATTATTATAAAGATTGATGATACCGATATTGCTAATATTGCTATCAAGATTTGTCAGGGATTGAATCTTTTGATCGATTTGAAGACTGCCAGAATATTCATAAATACCAAAAGTATCTCCTATGGGCTGCGTAGCTAGAGAAGCAAATGCTTTCGAACTCTGATTTAAGTTTTCTATATAGGTATGATTTACATTGCTTACTAAATAGAAAGCAATAGAAAAAAATGTAATTAACAATATGCTGCTGATTAGCAACGTAATGCGGCCTCGCAGGCCAAGCTTTATTTTTAGTCGTTTCATAGCCAATTTTGTACAATTTACTTACGATCAGCAGTTTATTTTAGTCTGACCATCTGTTAACCACTGTGTTGTGTTTTAAAACTTAATCGAATAAGCACTTTAATAATGCTTATTCTTAAGTATGCTTTTAATCAGGATATTTAGTCAAGCGTATTAGCTTGATTTATTAAAACATTTTAATCTGACTTAAGCTGATAAGCTAATTTTGGTAGACGTTGGCGAACATTGTGTCAAGGTCGCCGTCATAGCAGCCCAGCGGGAAGGTGATGTTTTTGTTGGAAGCAAACAGGTAGGAGTGTTGGAACAGCGGTACGTAGGCGTAATCATTGAGTAGTGTCTGCTCGGCTTGTTGGAGAACAGTTAGCCGTTGAGTTGGATTAAATATAGTGTTGGCTTGAGCTAGCTGACTGTCAAAGGTGGTGTTGTTGTAAAATGAGGCGTTTTGCCAATAAGCTAAAATGTCACTGCCGTCGGTTATGTTGGTGGAGTAACCTTCGTAAGAGGCTTGATAAGTGCCGTTATCTATATCAGCAAAGTAAGTCCCTTCGCTGGTGGCCACTTCAAGATTAGTGGTAATGCCGATTTGCTTTAATTCGGTGGCGATTTCTTGGCCGGCGGCTTGAGCCGGTTCACCGATACCAAAGTTAAGTGTAAAGCCGTTGGGGTAGCCAGCTGCAGTAAGCAGTTGTTTGGCCTCGGTTAGATTAATTGTTGGTGGGGTAATCGATTGATTGTACCCTGGTACCTGAGACGGAATCACTTGGTCGATTGTCGTACCTGGGACGTTGTAAACTTTAAGAACGGTAGCTGGATTAATTGTTAGGTCAATGGCTTCGCGAACTTTAGCGTTGGCAATTGGTGAACTGGGGTTTAGAGTGTAAAAACCGATGAAGTCAACTGTTAATGAAGGCGGCGTAAAGACTTTAAGGTTAGAGCTTTTTATAGTGGCGGCATCAGTTGTCGATATGTCATCAACTACATCAACCTTGCCGGCATTCAAAGCTGCTGTAGCTTTAGCTGGATCGGAATAAAAGACATAATCAATGGCTTTAGTATAAATATGGCCGCCGTGCCAATTGTTAAAGGCTACTAAATCTAAGCTATTGGCAGTTGGAGTGGTGCTGGGTTTAACAGTGTAAGGTCCCGTTCCGAGTTCCCACGGCTGTGTGCCGCTGGGCGCTTTAGAATCAAGGATAAACAAGCCTGTTAAACGGTTTAAAAGGACAGGATCAGGTGCAGTGGTGGTTATTTCCACCGTATTATTGTTCAAGGCTTGTATACTCTTTATGGTCGAGGTTGTATAAGAAGCCAAGTCTTGGTTCTGAGTGTTTAGTTGTTGCCAGCTATAGATTACGTCCTGGGCCGTTACGGTATCACCATCATGATAATAGATATTCTGCTTTAGGGTGAAAATCCAGGTAGTGGTGTTGGGATTTGTCCAACCAGCTGCCAGCTCCGGCACAATCTGGGTACCTTTATTAAAAGCTACTAATCCTTCAAACATTTGTTCGTCTATAGTGTTGGTTCCACTGAGCCACGCTGCCTGAGAAGGATAAAAGAGGTTCAATGGATTATTATTGAATCCGTAAGTTATTAGTGGGATATCTTTCTTAACGGTAGTTGTATTGGTGCTGCTTTTATGTGCTACTGCATACCAAATACCAAGACCAACAACTATTATCACTACGACTATAATTAAAATTAGCCATGTAGATGATTTTTTTGTTGGTTTCTTAACGATAGTTGGTTCGGCAGTTGCTGGAGGTGGCGCAGTGTTCCCCTCTGATACCGGCTCATTTGGGTGTGACAATGGTGTGTTGTTTGTGTTGGGTGTTGGTTCTTGGTTAATTGGGACTTCTGAATCATCCATAGTTAAATTCTCTCATCTTAAATGCTAATGCTATAATCGTCTCTCTTCCCTCATAACTTGTCAAGTTGTGTCCCAGAATAAAGAGCAAGATTAACACTCTATTAATAGACTTCATAAATTTTGTTAAACTAAAAACATGAATCCATATGAAACTATTATTAATGTTTTAAAAGCAAACTCCGTAAATTTTACAGAGTTAGAGCATGAGCCAGTTTACACAAGCGAACAAGCTGCGAGAGTGCGTGGTTTATCAATTGATTCTGGAGCAAAGTCATTACTTTTAAAAGCTAATGATAACTATTATCTGATAGTTCTATCGGGAAGTAAAAGATTAGATTCTAAGAAATTTAAACAACTATTTGGAATAAAAAAGTTTCGCTTTGCAACTCCTGACGAAGTCAAAGCAAAGATGCAGTGTAATATCGGTGCTTGTTATCCGTTGGGCAGTATAGTTAATTTGGACACTTATATAGATAAATCGCTAAATAATCAATCTTTTATTTCTTTTAATCCTGGCCGACATGACAAAAGCATTAAGATGGATTTAAAAGATTACTTGATGATTGAAAATCCCAAGCAGATAGACGTTTCGGTTACTAGTAGCTAAGTTGAATTTGTTGAAATAATTATTACTTAGTTAGTCAGGCACCTTAAGTTTATCTTGATTAGCGGCTTGCCAGGTTTTAATTTCATTAATCCGTTGGTTCATTAAATTAATTTGTCCTTCATGGCATCCTGCATTTATACATAATTCGTTATATTTTTCTAGTAACGGAACAAGCAATTTATCGTGCGCCCTAAATAGAATTAATGGCTCATCTTCTGGTATTGGTGTGCCGTCTAGTTTTGTTATATCGCCACTTGTTTGATATTTACCGTCTATTTTTCGCATATTCCCTCCTAAAAATATTTAAACTATATGACAAATTATACTATGGCGTAGGGTCGTCTACTAAGTAGGAGCTTTTACTTCAAAATCCAGTGCTATGCACGGCTCGTTACTGCTAACCCAGACATCGTGATTTGGGCCAACTTCAAACGCCTCACCAGGACCAACCTTATTCTCATTGCCATCAGCACTTTTAACGGAAAATTGACCACTAAGTACATATCCAATATGCCTTTCAGAAGGCTTCCCAGTCTGGCTTCCTGCGTCCTCTGACCATCGCCAACCAGGCTTGTAAGTACCCTTTCCGATATATACAGTCTCTAGCTCAGCAACATTCCTGATGCTTCCGTCTTGAAACTCGTGGAAATAATTTCCTCGGTCTGGGTTCTGTGAAACAATTTTGTCCATAGTTGGTTCTAACGTACTTATTGCTCTATGTATGGTGCAGGGAGAGGGATTCGAACCCCCGAAGGCATAAGCCATCTGATTTACAGTCAGACGTGTTTGGCCGCTTCACTATCCCTGCCTGGAGCCGACGGAGGGAGTTGAACCCACGACCCGCTGTTTACAAAACAGCTGCTCTGGCCACTGAGCTACGTCGGCGTAATTAACAGCTGTAGTGTAGCAAAACAGAGGTTAAACCACAACTCGTTTTGGTCGTAGGATACGACGAGAACGTCCCGCTGGAATAATAAGTTTCTTGATTTTATCTTCTATTAGATCAGCTTCCTCGGCCATGCCCCTGGATCGATAGGCTTCTAATAACAACCCGTATGTTTCCTGATTCGGCTCAAGTTCGACTGCTCTTTCTAGAGACCGGAACATTAATTTTTCATTCCCAATTTTTTCCTGGACTTTGGCATAGGCAATATGCCGAGCGGCTAATTTATCTTCTAGTTTTAAGGCTTGTTCGAAAGCGATCGCCGCTTTTTCATAATTTTCAGTCTCATAATAAATTAGACCCAAGTTATGCAAGCTGGATGGGGTTGCTTCAATACTCGAAGCAATTTCAAAACAATCAATAGCATCGCGATATTCTTTTTGTTTAGCATAAAGTATACCTAACCGATTGTAGGCAGCAGCATTACGTTCGTCAATTTTTAAAATCGTTAATAAGGCTTTCTCGGCTCGCAAAAAACGATTTTCACGCATACCTTGGTGGGCAATATCCCATAAACGACCCAGTCGATCGCCAATTCGGCGTGACATGTTAGAGAATTCATCAACATGGTTAAGTGTAGCTTGGTAGGCCAGTAGCCCGAAAGCAGCGACAATCGCTAACTCTAGCATAATCTGTTTATTATAGCAGATTAGAGCTCAAATATCAGGTCATTTAAGACCAGTTTAGGTTGGGTGTTAAGTAAAAGTGCTTTTTCCGAATTATAGGTGGCGTCAAGTATTTTTTGCCAGCGGTGAATGTTTTTATTGTCTTTTTTTTGGGCGGCTTGTTGTAACCCACTTTCAGCAATTCTAAGTAGGGCTTGAATAAACATTAATAAATCTTCTTTTTGTTTGGTATATTCGTCGATAAGTGTCAAACGACTGAATTTTGATGCTTTAAGAAATGTTTTGGCCTGTTCAATGCCGAGTAGCAAGGGGTGATCTTCAGAAAACAATATGGCATGCGTAAGTCCCGGCAATCCATTGCTCATTGCTAAAGCAATCTTTACTTCATCGGGAGTTTTACCAATTCTTAAGAAAAATTCGGTTACAGTTTCAATTTTTGGACGGTGAACTGTCAGCCGCTGCAAGCGAGATACTATCGTCGGTAAAAGTAATTGTTCATGCCCTACCGTTAATATAATAATGCTGTCAGCGGGCGGTTCCTCAATTGTTTTTAACAGAGCATTTTGCGCCTCAATTGTAAGGTCCTCAGCGTGTTCAATAAGAATTCCCCGGCGAAGTAGTTGGTTACCAACAGTTTTAAGCTCAAAAAAATGCTTAATATCTCGGGCAGTTTCAATTGATATGGTATTTGCAATCGGGCTAACTTGTAAAAAATACGGATATGAATTGAGTTTTTTAGGCGGAATTTTTAAAATTTCCGCCAATAATGCAAGCGCAACCATTGTTTTGCCGACACCATCAGCACCAACCATTAGTAAGGCATGACTAGGTTGTTGGATAATCCTATCGTATTGTTGTTTGGTGGCTGGATGAAGAATTAGAGACATGTGCTTATTTAGGATTTCTTAGCTGTTTATAGAACTCGCTAGGGAGTTTAGAAACAAACGTTGCCGGTTTTTTATTCAGCAAATGTAATTCAAGTTTGTGGGCATGCAAGTATAATCGGTTTGCCTTCTCGCCGCCATAAAGCATATCACCGACGATCGGATGATTAAGTTTTTTTAAATGCACCCGTAATTGGTGGGTGCGTCCAGTCTCTGGTTTCAATTCTATCAAACTAAACTTTTGAGCAACTCTTAGTATTGCGTAATGTGTGAGCGCTTGTTTGCCGTTTGCGCCGACTCGGAAAGTGGCGGGCGCTCTAGGGTTACGTTCAATTGGCATATCAATAATCGCTTCCCGAGGGTTTAGTTCTCCATTAATTAACGCGATGTATGTTTTTTTAACCTTACGCTGCGAAAATTGTTTCTGCAACCAAGAATAAGCTTCTGGGTTTTTGGCACAGATCATAACTCCCGAGGTAGCTCGATCTAGGCGGTGGACAATGCCATCTTTACCGTCACCTAGTTGTTTGTTACGGTTTTGGAGCCAGCTAGCAACTGTCGCCTCTGGATTATATCTACCTTTACTATGACTTAAAATTCCAGTAGGCTTATTAATAACTACACAATCTTCATCTTCATATATAATCGGAATTTCGATATTAGGAATTGGCTGCTTCATAAAATCCATATTTATAGTCACGACATCACCACTAGTTACTCGATCGGTTGGTTCAGCAACTTGCTTATTAAGCAGGACGTTACCTTGTTCACACATTTTTTTAGCTTGAGCCCGACCGAATAATGGCAATTGCCTAGCGATAAACGTATCTAGTCTGATATGGTCAAACTCTGTCTCAACAATAAATTGCATATTTAAGCTTTCGCGCGTAAGCCAATAGCTTGTTGAACTAAAATTAAGGTTTTATTAGCCATGATATTCATGACTGCTTCATCTTTAGTGAGTTTTTCTTCAACTTTATGAATGTCTACATCAGCTAAACGAGCTTGAAATTTAGACAAGAAATCCCCAGTTACTTGAGCTACAGCAGTTTTAAGTCGACTATAGTCTGCCTGGTGTTCCCAGGTTTTGACTACTACAGCTAATGGGATATCGCTTAAAAGGGCTAGGATTTGCAATAAATTACTAATTCCGGGCTGCAATTTGAGATCATATTGAATATTATTTTGGCTATCGGTTGTGGCTTTTAAAACTTTTTGAGCAGCTGCTTGGGGATCTTCAGTTAATAATATTGTGCCAGCTGGATCTTCGCTACTTTTACTCATTTTCTTTTCGGGATTACGTAAACTACGAATTCTGGTTGATTGTTCGCGCTTTGCAAATGCAACTTGGGCTTTCGGTTCTTTTGGTAGTCTAAATATGTTACCAAATTTATTATTAAATCTCATCCCTAGTACTCTGGTAAATTCAATGTGTTGTTGTTGATCCTCGCCAACCGGTACCCATTCCGCACCATATAATAATATGTCGGCAGCCATCATTACAGGATAGTCAAATAACCCGGCGCTAACCTCTTTTTGGCGGAGTTCTTTTGATTTTTCTTTAAATTGTGTCATCCGGCTAAGTTCACCAAAAAAAGCAAAATTATTTAGGATAACAGTTAATTCACTGTGGGCTGGGATATGGCTCTGGCGATATATATAAACATCTTTATTATCTATATCTATGCCCGCCGCTACATACATCCGCAGTGTCGCTAGGATACGGTCATATAATTCTTGATGATTTATTGGGGTAGTAAAACTATGGATATCGGGAACAAAAATATTAATTTGATACTCTCCAGCAAATTGTTGTTGCAACTTAACCATTGGCAAAAGAGCACCAAGATAATTTCCTAGATGCAATTCACTATTTGACCGTAGTCCTGTTAATATAACTGGCTTACCCATGTAGTTGAGTCTATTATAACAGCTACTTAAACTGGCTTACTAGGTAATTTAATTATTACCGTTTAGTAAACTGGCGTTGTTTTCGAGCACCTTTTAAGCCAAATTTCTTACGCTCTTTCTCGCGAGAATTTCGTCCCAGCAAATTGGCTCTTTTTAAAGTACCCTTAAAATCATCATTAACTTGTACTAGGGCTTTAGTAATACCTAATCTGATTGCCTCGGCTTGACCGTCATGACCGCCCCCGGAAACTTTGACCACAATTGTAAATTTATTCTCGAGTTCCAAACATGCAAAAGGTTGCTGCAGTTTGTTTAGCAAATATTTACTGCCCACAAAATATTCCTCAGCCGGTTTTTGATTTATCGTGATGGTGCCGTTAGCTCCTCTGGACAAACGTACATTTGCGGTGGCGCTTTTGCGTCGACCAACAGCTTTAAAATAGTTAACTGAAGTGGTTTTAGGCATTATTCAAGCTCCTTAATAGTTACTACAACTGGTTTCTGGGCTTCATGCTGGTGTTCTGATCCCGGATATATTTTTAATCTAGCTAAACGTTGCGGTCTTAGTTTATTAACGGGTAGCATGCCTCTGATTGCCTTCCTAACGACAACTTCTGAATGCTCATCTAACATTTCCGTTAAAGGAACTGCTCTAAGCGATCCTGGATAGCCACTATGTCGATAATAGACTTTACCCGACCTTTTGTTACCAGTTATTAACAATTTATCAGTATTAATAATTATGACATAATCACCACAGTCAATGTGGTGCGCAAAATTAGGTTTATCTTTACCGAGTAGTAAGCGAGCTGCTTTAGTGGCTACTCTACCCAGGGCTTGATTACTAGCGTCTATAACATACCATGACCGGGAGATATCTTTAGGCTTTGGATTATAGGTTTTCATGCTTTGATGCTCCGTTCAGATTTAGTTTTAGGTTCGTTTTTTTGGTAACTACGGATTTAGTTTCAGTAACAGTTGACATAGCTTCTGCTGTCGGTTCAGTGGTTGGCGACGAGGGTTTCGAGAGATCATCAACAAAACTAATTCGCGCCATTTGAGCATTGTCACCTTTTCTTAAGCTTGTTTTTTCAACCCGCAGATAACCGCTAGTTCGGTGTTTTAACTTTGGTGCGATGTCATCAACTAGTTGGTGGGCCGCAGTAAGTGATGGCAGTTCAGCAATAATTTGACGGCGACTGTGTAAATTTGCTTGTTTAGCTTTCGTAATTAATTTATCTACGTACGGCATCAGTTCTTTGGCTTTTGGTAAAGTTGTTTCAATGGCTTGGCGTTGAATAAGTTCGTCAGCTAATCCGGCAATGAGCATTGATCTTTGATCACGCTCGCGATGAAATTTTCGACCTTTATATCCGTGACGATGCATAGTGCTAGAGTTCCAGTTCGGCTAACTTTTCTTTTACTTCTTCAAGTGCTTTACTGCCGAATCCCTTTAAATCACGAAGTTCGGCATCACTGAGACTAAAGAGATCTTTAAGGGTATGAATATCATTATTAATTAAGGCATTAGTAGTCCGTGCTGACAAATTTAGATCATCGATTGGAGTTAGTAGTTCGGTTGGTTCATCACCTTCAAAAGCAGTTTGGTTTTCATCGTTAATGCCAATGTGAGGACTTGATTCGACTTTGGTTTGCCCAGCTAAAGCAGCGTACTGATTGACCAGAATGGCGGCAGCTTCTTCAAAAGCTTCACGGGGAGTAATCGAACCATCGGTATCGATGGTTATAAGTAATTTGTCTAAATCTGTAGCTTGACCAACACGTGTATTTTCAACTTTATAACGCACACGCAAGACCGGACTAAAGATAGCGTCTAAACCGATCATGCTAGTGTTTTTTAGTTCTGACTCTTCTTCAATTGTTCGATAACCGCGCCCACTCTCAACTGTCAGATTCATGATTAGAGTAGCTTTGCTATCATCAATTGTGGCAATAACGTGTTTGGGATTAACTATTTCGACATCGGCATTAGTTGTAATATCTTTAGCGGTTACCACAGCTTTACCCTTTTTCACTAAGCGTAGAGTTTGTGGTTCGTCACTGAAAATTCGGAATCGGACACCTTTCAGGTTTAACATGATGTCGACTACATCTTCTTTAACGCCTGGGATAGTTGTGAATTCATGACTGATACCTTCAACATTAAAACTGGTAATTGCCGCACCGGCAATACTTGAAAGCAATACTCGTCGCAAGCTATTGCCTAGCGTCATACCGTAGCCGCTATAAAGTGGTTCAACCGTAAAAGTTGCACTTGTCTCACTGTGGTCATTTACATTAACAAGACTTGGTGTATGAATAACATTTGGCATGGGTTACTCTCCTTTTAGCGTGAATAATACTCTACGATTAAAGATTCATTAATATCTGGCTCAGCGTCAGTGCGAGACGGTAAGCCGGTAATAGATATATCAAATTTTTTACGGTTAACTTTCATCCAATTAGGTATATCGTTGGGGCTAGGACTAATATCGTCAATTTTTTTAAAATACTCGGTGTTACGACTTTGTTCCCGAACAGCTAACTGGTCTCCAATCTTCAATTCAATTGATGGAATGTTAATTCGCCGACCATTTAAGGTAAAATGACCATGTGTGACAAGCTGTCTAGCTGACCGGCGACTGGTGGCAAAACCGGCTCGGTAAACTGCATTATCAAAACGTTGTTCTAGTAAACGCAATAATACTTCACCAGATTGACCACGACTCTGGGAAGCTTTATTCATAACATTGCTAAATTGTCTTTCCAAAAGTCCATATAACCGCTTAACTTTTTGTTTTTCGCGCAATTGCAAAGCATATTGACTGGCTTTGGTTCGTCCTCCCCTGCCTTGTTGTTGTCCAGGTGGAGACGTACGTTTAACTAGTGCTTTAAAAGCTTTGGGATGAAGGGCGTAACCTTCGCGACGACTCATTTTTACAATTGATTGCAAATCTCTGGCCATATTTACTCCTATACTCGACGGGCCTTAGGCGGTCTTACGCCACCATGCGGGATTCCAGTAACTTCGTGGATAGATTCAACTTGAATATTATAATTTTGTAACCCTCGGATGGCAGAATCCCTCCCCAACCCAATGCCTTTTACAAAGACATCAACTTTACTAAGGTTATAATCGGCTTTGGCAATTTGGGCAGCTTTTTCCGAGGCTACTTGGGCAGCATAGGCCGTACCTTTTTTTGAGCCGCGAAAACCGCAGGCTCCCGCGCTCGAATAAACTAACAGATTGCCTTTGGAATCAGTAAAAGCTACCAGTGTATTATTAAAGGTGGCTAAAATATGAACTTGACCAGAAGAAACAGTCCGTCTGGCTTTCTTCTTAATAGTAGGCTTTGGCACTACTGCTGCTACAGGTTCAACTTCAGTTGCTTGTGGTTCTTCGTCAGCCATAAAATTACCTATTAGGTTTTAGTTGGAACCTTTCTAGCCGTTCCACCAACAGTTATTTTCCGTCCTCGTCTTGTCCGGGCATTAGTTCTGGTACGTTGTCCTCTAGTTGGTAAATTAGCTTGATGGCGAGATCCTCGATAAGACTTAATGTCCTTTAGCCGTTTGATATTACCGCTCACAATCCGTTGCAATTCACCTTCAACTGTATAATTGCTATTAATGACTTCTTGGATTCGTGAAATTTCCGCATCAGTTAATTTGTTTACTCTTATAGTTGGCTCAACCTTAGCCAAAGTTAAAATATTTTGACTGGTTTTTTGGCCAATTCCATAAATATAAGTCAAAGCTATTTGAACTTGCTTATCGCTGGGGATCGTAACGCCTGATATTCGTGCCATAAACTAACCTTGCCGTTGCTTATGCTTCGGCTTAAGTTTATTAATGATATAGATTCGGCCTTTTCGACGCACAACTTTATCGTCAGGACTAATCTTTTTGACACTTGCACGCACTTTCATGCGGATCATTGCTCCTACACGTGTTCAATGACACACTGCTTTACGTTTTATGCATTGCGATACGTGATTCTACCCTTTGTGAGATCGTACGGGGTTAACTCAACCGTAACGCTATCGCCAGGTACAATCCGAATATAATGTTTCCGCATTTTACCGGCGATATGAGCTATAATTTTATGACCGTTTTCAAGTTCTATTCTAAACTGAGTACCTGGTAAGGCCTCAGTTACAGTTCCAGTCAACTCAATGACTTCTTTATTGGCAGCCATAAATATAACAGATATTAACTATAACATTAGCCACCACTGATTGTAAAGTGTTTTATTGCGGTGATTATTATGGTATGTAAGTATCCTTTTTCGGCTCGTTGGTAGAAGGTTGTCGACGCATGCGCGGTAATAACCGTCGTTTGGGTTTATCTAAACGATTATGGTCGCTTGCCTCAGTGAAAAAGCTCGGTTCGGAATACTGGTCATAGGTTACCATTAAGGCCCGTGATTCAACCGCTCTAAGAGTTTCAAGCGAAACTGATACCAGAATTAATACACTAGTACCACCAATGGTTATGCTAGCATCAATAAACGATTGAGCAATAACAGGTAAAACTGCCAGTAGCCCAAGACTAATTGCCCCAAAAAGAGTAACGCGATTAACTACTTTACTAAGATATTTTTCGGTTTGGTTGCCAGATCGTACGCCTTCAATAAAACCGCCTTGTTTTTGAAGATTTTCGGCAATATCTTTGGAATTAAACGTCACGTTGGTATAGAAAAATGTAAATACAAATACTAACAAGAAATAAACTAAGGGGTAAACATAAGGGTGTAAGCCACCTTTAGTAAAACTGCCATAGGTTGGGGATTGAAACCAAGTATAAATATCATTTCCAATATGCTGTAAATGAATGCTTTTAGCATGTATCATCAATTGCGCCGCAAAACTTGGTACACTTAGAAAAGCCACAGCAAATATGATCGGGATTACGCCGGCGGCAATTAATTTAACCGGCAGGGTGGTGGTTACCCCGCCGTAAGTACGGTTCCCCTGTACACGTTTCGCGTAATGGACAGTCAAACGCCGCGATGCTTCGTTCAATTTCACTACTAGAAAAGTTACAAAAATGATAACGGCTACAATAATTACACCATACATAAACTGATATTTATTAAACGGTAAAACACCGCCAAACAATTTTAATTTATGAGCCTTGCCAGCTGATAATTTCAATATGTTATCGATAGTCTGGGGTAGGCGACCAACTATACCAACTGTAATAATTAAAGATATACCATTACCTAGCCCCTTCTCAGTAATAAGTTCGCCAAGCCACATCAGCAGCATTGATCCACCGGTAAGTGATGCAACCATTAATACCCATCTACCCAAACTAGCATTAGCAGTGATATCTCCAGCACCGCTGATCTGTTGGGCTGCTTCACGTATTAGATAAATTGAGCCAATTGATTGAATAATAGCCAACGGGAAGGTTAGGATTCGAGTATATTGGTTGATTTTCTTCTGGCCAAACTCTCCCTCTTTTTGAAGTGCTTCAAGTTTGGGCAAGGCTTTTGTTAAAAGCTGCATGATAATCGAGGCATTAATATAAGGGCCTAGCCCAGCCAACATGATTGAAAAATTAGCTAAGGCGCCACCGCTCAGCACGTTCATAAAACTCAGAAATTGAGGTGATTGCGAAGAATTAAACAGATTGGTCAGAACTTGCTGGAGGGTTTTTGGATTGCTAAGTGGAACTGGTAAATGGGCCAAAATACGGAATACAAGCAAGATACCGAGAACTGCTAGAATTCTCTTTCTCATATCAGAGTTTTTCAATGATCGCCCGATAACTTTCCAGTTCATGCTAAAATTACACCTCTAACCCTCTCAGTATACATTAAGCTATTTAAGCTTTAACAGATACCTTAGAATGAATTTTTTTATCACTTGCTGATTCCCCCCGCTTATTTATTGGTTGCCTTATTTCAGTTTCAAAACCACCACCAGCTAATTCAATTTGCTGAATCGCCAGCTGACTGGCAGCCGGTAATTTTACATATACTTTGCTAGTTACTTCGCCTTTAACAATCAGTTTAACCTTTGCCAACGGACTCGATACCAAACCATGACTAGCCAATAAAGCTGTATCAACCGTTTTACCTGAAAACTGATTAAGTTGAGCTGTATAAACCACTTCCGCTTTCGGCTTTAAGGCTCTATAACCATGTAATTTTGGCAGTCGTTGCATAAGTGGGTTTTGTCCTCCCTCAAAGCCAGGACGCATTGAATAACCGGTCCGTGATTTTTGACCTTTAGTGCCCCGGCCGGCAGTTTTACCTTGGCCAGCAGCAATCCCTCTGCCAACTCGATTTGGTCGTCGCTGTCGATTGACTTTTAACTCATGGTATTTCATTTAACAGTCTCCTTTTTGGTCAATTGTTTAGATTTGGCAACTGTCTTTGGCTTACCTTCAAGCGGTGTTTTCTTAATGATTGCATACTTAGTTAACTGGCCTTTTTGCTGTTTAGTTGTTACCCACTGACTTGAAGGTTTAATGCTTTCAAGTGCTTTAATGGTTGCATAGGCAGTATTAGTTTTATTAGATGAACCGAGTGACTTACTAAGGGCATTGTTGACGCCAGCTACTTCCAGTATTGTTCTAACCACGCCACCGGCAATTAATCCAGTACCGGGTCGAGCCGGTTTTAGTAGGATATGTGAGCCACTAAATTTTACTTCTGCCTCGTGGGGCAGCGTGCCTTTGTAAACCGGTATAGTTATGAGGTGTTTCCTGGCGGCTTCGTTGGCCTTGGTAACAGCAGTAGAAACATCGGCACCTTTGGCGATGCCGATACCAACACGTTTTTTATGGTCGCCAACTACCACTAAAGCGCGGAAACGAAAACGACGGCCGCCTTTAACTACCCGGGCGATACGATCAACTTGGACAACTTTTTCGTCAAATTGTTTGTCTTCTGGCGACGCATCTGGACGTCGACTTCTGGAATCTTTTCTGGTTTCCGGCATTAGAATTCCAATCCTTTCTCTCGAGCTGAATCAGCTAATACTTTAATACGACCATGATAAAGATGACTACCTCTATCGAATACAACATGCTTAACCCTTATAGCTTGGGCTTTCTTGGCAATTTCTTGACCCACCCAAGCTGCTTGTTCGCTTAGTGTAGTGTTATCTTTCCTGCCTACAGAAGATACATAAGCTAGTGTATTGCCCAATTCGTCGTCTATGAGTTGTGCATTAATATAACGATTGCTGATATTGACACTTAACCTTGGCCTGGTGGCATTCCCTGATATCCGGGATCGAACTCGATTACGACGCAGTGACTGTTTACGATATTTATGCTCTAACCTGTCCATTATGCCTTCTCTTTTCCTGATTTACCGCTCTTACGAATAATATGCTCATCCACATATTTAATACCCTTGCCTTTATATGGTTCTGGCTTTTTAAGGGCCCTGATATCGGCAGCAACTTGACCAACTTGCTGCTTGCTAATGCCGCTGATGGTAATAATGTTTTGCTCGATATTTACTGCAATACCAGCCGGTATTTTATAATTAACTTCGTGCGAAAATCCCAAATTAAACCTTAAATCAGAACCATTTAACACAACTCGGAAGCCAACACCATTAATTTCCAGTTGTCTTTTAAAACCTTGACTAACACCAATAATCATATTGTTAATCAGCGCTCGCATTAAGCCGTGTTGGGCCCGTGTCATTCGTTCCTCATTTGAACGGGTAATGATTAGGTAATCAGCTTCCTGCTTCACGCTAAGATTGGGCATAGTAAATTGTTCAAGGGTACCTTTAAGGCCAGTAACTACAATAGCATCGGCGTTGACAGTAACAGTTACACCTTGGGGAATTTTTATTGGTAATTTTCCTATCCGACTCATAAATAATCCTAGCTCTGTTTAATATATTTTACAGATTAATTCTCCGCCTATACCAAGTTTTTTAGCCTCTTCACCAGTTATGATGCCTCGACTAGTTGACACAATTACGATCCCACGACCCCTCTTAAAGGTGGGGATTTCTTTGCTGCCGCTATATTGCCGCCGACCAGGCTGACTTAACCGAATTAATTCATTAATTCTAGCATTGTCATCCCTATCATTTATTACCATTGTAATAATCTTGTCAGGAGTTTTACCAGAAACAGATATGTCGTTGATAAAACCACTTTTTTTCAGCAATTGGGCAATTGATTCTTTAACCTTTGAATGGGGAATGGTAATCTGCGGCTGCCGAGCAGCTACGGCATTGCGAATTCTGGTTAACATATCTGCGATGGGATCTGTTGAAACTTTACTCATGATTTACCTTTTTACCAACTTGACTTTGTAACACCTGGTATTTCTCCTTTGCTGGCATGTTCGCGAAAACTTATTCGACTTAAACCGAATTGTCTCATATAGCCTCTTGGCCTACCGGTTTCAGTACAGCGATTTTTCCATCTGGTAGGAGAAGAATTTCGTGGTAAGCGAGCCAATCCTTCAAAATCACCAATTGCTTTTAGCTCAGCCCGTTTAGCGGCATAACGAACTATCATTTTCTGACGTTTTTGATCGCGCACAATAATTGATTTTTTAGCCATTATTTTTTCTCCTTTTCAAACGGCATACCAAACTTTTCTAATAAGGCTCGCGAATGAGCTGGATTTTTGCTTTTTATTACTAAACCAACTTGGAGCCCATGCGCTGGTGAAGTTTCTTCAAACGATAACTCTGGAAAGGCAGATTGATCAACAAATCCTAGACTGTAATTACCGGTGTTATCAAATGCTTCCAAACTAAGTCCATGAAAATCCCGCAACCTAGGTAAAATAATGTTAATCAACCGGTCAAGGAATTCATACATTCGGGTGCCGCGTAGCGTTACTTTAAGTCCGATTTTACTGCCTTGTCGTAATTTAAAACTTGCAATCGATTTTTTAGCAATCGTTGGCTGAGGTTGTTGTCCAGTAATTTTCCGAATCGTATTATTGGCAACTTCCATCACCTTTTTATCGTCTTGCGCCCGTCCCAAACCAGCATTAATAACAATTTTTTCTAAGCGTGGTACTTCGTGACGATTTTTTAAGTGCAGCTCCGCTTGTAGCTCATCAACTAATTGCTGTTTGTAAAGCAAATATAAACGAGCCGTGTCTGTTGTTTTCTTAACTGTAGGTTTGTCACTCATGAAGTAATTTCCTTATTATTTGAAGCATACAAACGATTTTTTTTACCATCCTGATAAAGACTGTATCTGATGCGTACCGGTTTTTTGGTAACCGGATCAATAATTCCAACTTTACTAACGGCCAATGGCTTAGTTATCTCAACAATTCCCCCTTGAGGATACTGGTGATTCGGTTTAATGTGTTTTTTAACAATGTTAATGCCTTCAACGGTAACTGTATTGTCTCTAGGGTGAGTGGCAATGATTTTGCCACTTTGGCCTTTATACTTGCCACTCCTAACAACAACCACATCATTCTTTTTCAGGCGGATCTTATACAGTTTTTTTATCATTTTAAAGCACCTCTGGCGCTAAACTTATGATTCGGTTGTACCCACGTTCACGTAATTCTCTAGGTACAGGACCAAATATTCTAGTCCCCCTTGGCTGTTTTTCGTCATCGATAATAACAACCGCATTATCGTCAAACCGAATTGTTGAACCATCTTTTCGCCGAATCATGTCCTTTGTTCTAACCACCACGGCTCTAACAACTGATTTCTTCTTTAGGTTACCACTCGGACTAGCGTCTTTGACCGAGCAAACAATAACATCACCAACTCGAGCATAACGCCGCCTAGAACCACCTAATACCCTAATGCAGAGTACTTCTTTGGCACCGGAGTTATCGCAAACAGTTAGTCTGGTTTCTTGCTGAATCATGTTTTTCCCTCTTCCACAACTTCTTCGGCAATTGGTGCAATGTCACTTTTTTGCAACACTGCTCGTGAGATAATCTGTTTAAGGGCATGTTGTTTATGTGCACTGTATGGGCGACAAGCTATAATTGATACTGTGTCACCAATTTTAGCTTCGTTCTTTTCATCATGAACGCTATATTTCTTAGTTGATAGATATTGGCGTTTGTACAATTTATTCATTTTTTTAGTCTGCACCGAAATAATAATCGTCTTGTCGGGTTTGTCAGATGTTACTATGCCAATAATTGATTTCGCCATTATACTTTCTCCTTCGCTAATTGTTCACCTAGTACTGTCAACATGCGCGCTAAATCTTTCCGTTTAGACCGAATTAACCGGACATTGTGGGTTTCACCCAAATAATTTTGGCGCCGTAAAGCCGTGATTTCCTCACGCAGCTTGGTACTCTCAATCGTAAGGTCTGTGGTTGAAAGTTTTCGAATATCAACTATTTTCATCACTCTTCATCCTTACTTAGAAACCTGGTTTTGACAGGCAGTTTATTGGCTGCTAAACGCATGGCTTCACGAGCTACTTCTTCAGAAACACCCTGCATTTCAAATAAAATCGTTCCGGGGCGAACTTTAGCCACAAAAAATTCCGGATTACCCTTACCACTGCCCATTTTGACAGCCAAGGGTTTACGAGTCACTGGAATGTGTGGAAAGATTCTAATCCAAATTTTGCCACCTCGTTTGACGTGACGTGTCATGGCTTGCCGGGCAGCTTCAATTTGCCGCGAAGAGATTCTATCACAGCCTTGAGCTTGTAAAGCATATTCTCCATAAGCAATATTCTCACCACTTGTAGCAACACCGTGAATGCGACCCTTACGAACTTTGCGGTGATTGGTCCGGCTAGGGATTAACATGTTAGGTCACCTCACCTTTATAAATCCATACCTTTACGCCAATAATGCCAGCATTAGTTTTAGCATCAACTTCCGCATAATCAATATCGGCCCTTAAGGTGTGCAGTGGCACGCTACCCTGGACTTCTTTTTCCCGACGTGACATTTCGGCACCATTTAACCTGCCAGCAACTTGAATCCGGACACCTTTAGCGCCAGCTCGCATAGTTGATTCGGCAGCTGACTTAATAGCTCGTCGGAAAGACATTCTTCGCTCCAATTGATGGGCAATATTCTCAGCCACCAATTTAGCAAATAAATCTGGCTTTTTAACTTCTTCAATATTTACTCGGGTAGGTATACCATAGATTTTTTCAACTAAGTCTTTAAGTTCTTGAGCGCCTTGCCCGCCTCGGCCAATTACTACACCGGCTTTCGCCGTACTAATCGTAATCGATACTAAGTTTGGCGAACGTTCAATATCAACCTTGTTAATCGCGCCACGAGAACCGACTTTATCCTGAATTATTTGCCGAACACGTAAATCATTGCCCAAAAATTTTGCATAATCTCGCTTATTGGCAAACCATTTACTTCGCCAGTCTTTATTGACTTGAAGCCGCATAGAAGTCGGATTAACTTTTTGGCCCATTATTTTTTCTCCTTGGCGGCCACCGCCTTAGCCGTTTTCTTTGGTTGACGAATGTCACCGTCTACCACAACCCTAATGTGTGACGTTCGGTGTTGGTATGAATGTGGTACGCCGCGTGACACCAACCGAAATCTTTTATAACGTATCGACGGTGTAACGCTAATTTCGATAATTTTTAATGTAGCTGGCAAATAGTTATGGTTATAATCGGCGTTAGCTCGAGCACTTTCAATCGTTTTGCGAATTGCAATGGCACCATTCCGCGGCGTATTTGCCAATATTACCAGGGCATCATCAACGCTTCGGCCACGAACTAAAGAGGCTATTGGTGCTAACTTGCGTGGGCTAATCCGAACTCCTTTTGCAATAGCTTTAACTGCCATATGTTACCTCTCGGTTCTTTCTGTTCGATCTGTTTTTTCCGTTTGTTGACTTTTTGCCAATTTACCGCCATGGCTACGAAATTTACGAGTTGGCGAAAATTCACCAAGTTTATGGCCAACCATATTCTCGGTAATAAAGACTGGTACGTGGACTTTCCCGTTATGAACCGCAATCGTCCGGCCCACGAATTCTGGCGCAATGGAACTAGCTCGCGCCCAGGTTTTAACAATTGTACGATCATCAGCACTTAGTAGCGATAATTTCTTAGCCAGTTTGAAATCTATAAATGGTCCTTTTTTCAATGAACGGCTCATAACTTATTCCTATCTCCTCTTAGCTTCATGGCGGCTTCTTATAATATACTTGGTTGTGCTCTTACGGCGACGGGTTTTATAACCAATGGTTTTTTGACCCCAAGGTGTTCTTGGTGCCGAACCATAATCAACACTACCGCCAACACCATGTTTGCCGCCATCCCCACCTCCGTGAGGGTGATCAACAGCATTCATAACTACACCCCGAACAGTTGGCCGAATACCCATATGTCGAGTTCGACCAGCTTTGCCAAGTTTAACATTCTGGTGTTGCTCGTTGCTGACCACACCCAAACTGGCGGTGCAATTAACATTTATTGAACGAACTTCACCACTAGGTAAACGGACTTGGGCATAATTATTTTCTTTAGCTAGTAATTGGGCTCTATTCCCAGCGCTGCGTGCCAGTTGGGCTCCGCCGCCAGGTTGAAGTTCGATAGCATAAATCACGCTTCCAACTGGCATATTTTTTAGTGGTAGACGATTACCGTTTTCAATTGGCGCCTCTTTACCACTAACAATGACATGACCGACTTTCATGCCATTCGCGGCGATGATGTAATGATAGTGACCATGTTGATCCTTAAGCCGAGCAATCCGAGCCGATCGGTTGGGGTCATATTCAATGTGCTCAATAACACCATTTAAACCAGCTTCAAGTTTAAAATTAATTTTCCGGTAAAATTGTTTAGCACCACCGCCTTGGTGGCGAACGGTAATTCGGCCTTGATTATTACGACCACTACCACGTCGTTTTATAATCACTAACGAACGGAGTGGTTTTGATGTAGTAATGTCGCGTTTATCCTGTGTTGTCATGCCGCGTTGACCTGGAGTAGTTGGTAAGTATGCTTTCATATTTATGATTCCTGTGCTTTCTTACCGGGGCGTCGAAAACGATGTTGTTTTTCTTTTGTGGCCTCTTTGGCAGCAGTTTTTGCAGCTTTTTCATCAATCGCTTTTTGCTTAGCTTCTTCTTCGGCTATGCTTGCGAAAAATGGTAAAGTATTTCCGGCTTTTAGAACAACATAGGCTTTTTTAACATCTGATTGCATACCTTTAGTACTGCGCCGTCCCTTCTGACTTAAGGTTCGCTTGGCTTTTCCTTTGTGATTGGTAACATTTACTTTAAGTACTGTGACTTCGAACTGGGCACTTACTGCTGCCGCAATTGATTGACGGCTGGCATCGCGTGGTACATCAAAAACATAGACATTATGTGATTGGCTTAAGCCGTAAGCTTTTTCACTTAATCTAGGCTGCAATGGCAGAATTGTTCGGCTCATGATTTATCTCCTCCCAGCCATTTGTGAATAGTATCTAGTGCAACCTGTTCGATAATTAAACAGTCAGCGTTAAGGACATCAAAAACTGTCAAATAATTTGCTGTTACAATTTTAACTGTTGGCAAGTTTGCAGTTGAGCGTATAATTGCCTCAGCCTTGGTGTCGACAATTAATAAGATCGAACCTTGGGCAGAAAGTTTATTTAAATAATTCTGCATGATTTTAACTTTGGTTGATTTGCGATTAAATTCTTCAACCAAAATAATCCGATTTTCTTTATCGGCTAGACTTAAGGCTTGTCGAAGGGCTTGATTCTTTTGTTGTTTAGATAATTTTCGAGTGTAGTTTTCATTGCCAGTTGGACCAAATACTACGCCACCACCTCGCCAGATAGGATTACGGGTTGAGCCAAAACGAGCCCGGCCGGTGCCTTTTTGGCGCCATGGTTTCCGTCCGCCACCTCTTACCAAACCGCGTGTTTTAGTAACTGCTAGATTATTCCGATTATCCGCTAAATATGCCAAATATGCCGCTTTCAGTAATTCATGGTTTGGGGGTACTAAACCAAAAACATCTGTTTGAAGCTTTACAGCTGTTGGCAACTTGGCACCAGTCTTGGAATATTTTACGGCAGTCATTAGGCTTCACCTTTCACAATCAGTACAGCATTTTTCGGACCGGGAACAGACCCCTTTAAACCAATAATATTATGTTCGCTATCTACCAAGCTAACAGTCAAATTGCGTATGGTAGTTTGGGTATTGCCCATTTGCCCGGGCATTTTCTTGCCTTTAAATATTTTTTGTGGATACATCGAACCAATCGAACCAACCCGACGATAGCTTCTGCCACCGTGGGTTTTTCGACCACGTTGAAAATTATGTCGTTTGATGGTGCCGGCCCAGCCTTTTCCTTTACTTAGACCAGTAACTTTAACCTTATTGCCAACTTCAAAATCAGTAAGTTTAATTGTTGAACCTACATTTAATTCATTATCGAGCTCGGTCATCCGAAATTCACGGACAATTTTTGGCTGGACTTTACTGTTTTTAAAGTGCTTTACTTGTGGTTTTTTTATATGCTTAATCTGCTCAGCGCCAACTTGGAGTGCATTATAACCATCCCGTTCAAGCGTTTTAATTTGGGTAATTGTGTTGGTGGTAGCCGAAATAAGAGTAATCGGCTCAATACTGCCATCAGAATTGATGACATTTGTCATGCCGATTTTGCGCGCAATAATGGCTTTCATTACCAACTTCCGTTAGTTTATTGATTAAGCGTTGACAATAAATAAACTTGGTTATAGGTGGTTTCGACAGATGTAAATCTTCGACCTTCCTTTAGACCAAGTTAATTTATAGTCTTAAAACCATTATAGATTAGCACGAATCATTGACCTCTGTCAATGTGTTGTTAATTCTACATACGCATAGATTATTATAAATTTAATAATCGGTTCAACTGATTATTTTTAACTTATTACTAACGCATCTACATTTTTATTTCAACGTCGCAACCAGCTGGCAGGCTTAGATTCATTAAGGAATCAACTGTTTTGGGAGTTGGATCAAATACATCAATTAACCGTTTGTGAATCCGCATTTCAAACTGTTCACGGCTTTTTTTATAAACATGTGGGCTTTTTATGACGGTGTAAACACTATGTTCGGTGGGCAGGGGTATTGGACCGGACAGGGTCGCTCCGGTACGTAAGGCCGTATCAATAATCTGTTTTGCGGCTTGATCAATTACCTTATGATCATATGCCTTCAAGCGAATTCGAATCCGCTGTTTACTATCAGATTTCTTTGAGGGAACTACGTCAGCCATAAAATATATTATTTAAAGATCATTAGACAAGATTACTTGACAATTTTTGTAACAACACCTGCTCCAACAGTTCGACCGCCTTCCCGAATCGCAAACCGCAGACCTTGGTCCATGGCAATTGGCGAAAGCAGTTTAACTTTAAATGTAACTGTATCGCCAGGCATGACCATCTCTTTGTTCTCAGGTAGTTCAACTTCACCTGTAACATCGGTTGTTCGGAAGTAAAACTGCGGCTTATAACCCTTAAAGAATGGGGTGTGTCGACCGCCTTCTTCTTTCGTAAGAATATAGACTTCTGATTCAAATTCAGTGTGGGGCGTAATTGAACCTGGCTTGGCTAGTACCTGACCGCGTTCAATGTCATCGCGCTCAATGCCACGAAGCAATACCCCAACATTATCGCCAGCTTGGCCTTGATCAAGACTCTTCTTAAACATTTCAACACCGGTAACGACACTCTTTTTAGTTGGTCTAATTCCAACAATTTCAACTTCTTCGTTAACTTTAACGATACCTTGTTCAATTCGGCCAGTGGCTACAGTCCCACGACCTTTAATAGAGAAGATATCTTCGATTGGCATAAGGAATGGTTTGTCGAGATCACGCTTCGGTTCGGGGATATAATCGTCCAGGGCTTTAATCAGTTCCATAACTGAATCTTCGGCTTCTTTGTCGCCTTCGAGGGCCTTAGTAGCGGAGCCACGAATTATCGGACAATTTCGATCAAATTCATATTTAGCTAGAAGATCCCTGATTTCTTCTTCAACTAGATCAACCAGTTCAGGGTCGGCTAAGTCCATTTTATTCATATAGACCAAGATTGTTGGTACACCAACTTGTTTAGCCAACAAAACGTGCTCCCTAGTTTGGGGCATTGGACCGTCAGCTGCGCTGACAACCAGAATTGCACCATCAATTTGAGCAGCACCAGTAATCATATTTTTAATATAATCAGCATGACCCGGCATATCGACGTGGGCATAGTGACGCTTCTCGCTTTCATATTCCTGGTGAGACGTAGCAATTGTAATGCCGCGCGCTTTTTCTTCGGGCGCATTGTCAATTTGATCGTAAGATATTGGTTTATTTATATCGCTCGGCAGACGTTTAGCGAGTACTTGTGTAATTGCTGCGGTTAGTGTTGTTTTACCGTGATCAACATGCCCCATTGTACCGACATTAACATGTGGCTTGTTACGGTCAAAAGTCTGTGCCATTAGTCCTTCACTCCTATTACATTAGCATTACTTTAGTATGAGCAATTAAGCCCACACAGATTACGTGCTTATTCTATCGGATATAACCCTGTATGTAAAGGGTAAGCTGATAAAAATCCGACAATAACTATAACTATTAAAGAAAATGTAAATATATAACCAATTATTTCTTATTTTTAGCGATAATTGTTTCGGCCACGTTATTTGGTACATCATTATAGTAAGCTAGCTCCATGGTTGAACTGGCCCGACCTTGCGTCATACTGCGAAGATTGGTGGTATAGCCAAACATTTCACCGAGTGGTACAAATGCAGTAATCTCTTTTATGCCGGCATTTAAATCATTCATTGATTCGATGCGACCACGCTTTGAATTAATATCACCAATCACATCGCCCATAAAATTCTCAGGCGTTACAACTACAAGTTTCATAATTGGTTCTAGCAGGACTGGTTTAGAGTTCTCGACGCCAGTTTTCAATGCCATACTGCCGGCAATTTTAAAGGCCAATTCTGAAGAGTCAACTTCATGGTAGCTGCCATCATATAATTCAACCTTAATATCTACCACCGGATAACCGGCAATTACACCGTTACCCATGGCTTCTTCAATACCATTTTTGACAGCAGGTATATATTCAGCCGGAATGGTTCCACCTTTTATCAGATTAATAAATTCAAATCCTTTACCAGCTTCATTCTGATATAAACGAATCCAAACATGTCCATATTGACCACGACCACCAGACTGGCGGATAAATTTTCCCTCAGCTTCAGCGCCGTCGCGGCGGATAGTCTCACGATAAGCGACTTGTGGTTCGCCCACATTGGCTTCGACACCAAATTCCCGTTTCATGCGGTCGACGATAATTTCAAGATGAAGTTCTCCCATCCCCCGGATAATAGTTTGACCAGTTTCATGATCAATCCGAATTCGAAAAGTCGGGTCTTCTTCAGCTAGCCGCTGCAAGGCAAGACTCATTTTTTCTTGGTCAGCTTTGGTTTTTGGTTCAATGGCAATTGACACTGGCGGATCTGGGAAAGTAATGCTTTCTAAGACAATTGGCCTACTGGCATCACAGATCGTATTCCCAGTCGTGGTACCTTTTAACCCAACAATTGCTGCAATATCACCAGCTTCGACTTCGTTAATATCTTCTCGTTTATCTGCCATCATCCGGACAATTCGACCAACTCTTTCTTTCTCGCCTGTCGAACTATTAAATATGTAACTACCAGCATCTAGTTTCCCTGAGTAGACACGCATGTAAGCTAATTTTCCAACAAATGGGTCAGTCGCAATTTTAAACGCGAGGGCCGTAAACGGTTCAGTGACCGATGGTTTGCGATCAATTTCCTCACCGGTTTTAGGGTGAATTCCCCAAGTTGTACCACGATCGACTGGGCTCGGTAAATATTCGGTAACTAAATCAAGGGTTTTTTCAACAATTACACCGCGTCCATCACCACCGGTAACGATAAAAAATTTACCGGATAATACAGCGGTACGAATAGCCTGTTTAATTTCAGTTTCAGTTAGACCTTGCTCACCAACTTCAAAATATTTTTCAAGTATCGTTTCGTCTTCTGCTACAGCATTTTCGATTAATAAGCTACGGTATTTCTTTACTTGCTCAAGCATATCAACAGGAATTTCACTCTCTGTTAATTCATGATCAGCAAAATCTTTATAAACATATGCTTTTAGGCTAATTAGATCGACAATACCGCTAATTGATTGCTCAAAACCGATTGGTAAATGAATCGGGAAAGCCCGTTTTGCTAGACGGTTGTGAATCGACTCCAGTGATTTATAAAAATCGCCGCCGGTTTGATTAATTTTATTAATAAAACAAAGTCGGGGGACATCATATTTATCAGCTTGTCGCCAAACAGTTTCGCTTTGCGATTCAACACCCATTTTCCCATCGAAAACCACCACCGCGCCATCTAAGACGCGTAAAGATCGTTCTACTTCAACCGTAAAATCAATATGTCCTGGCGTATCAATAATATTTATTTGGTGATTTTTCCAATAGCAAGTAATTGCCGCAGCCACAATGGTTATGCCGCGCTCCCGTTCTTGGGCCATCCAGTCAGTGGTTGTTTCACCTTCATCAATACTGCCAATTTTATGCTTTAAGCCAGTCCGATAGAGAATGCCTTCCGTTATGGTCGTCTTACCAGCATCAATATGCGCAATAATACCAATGTTGCGTAATTGATTGATTACTATATTTTTTTTGTCAGCCATAAAACTATTTAGCTTAAAAACGAGCAAAGTGAGCGTAGGCCCGGTTAGATTCAGCCATTTTATGGGTATCTTCTTTTTTCTTGACGGCTAACCCTTGATTATTATAAGCATCTGTTAATTCGGCAGCAATTCGATCGCTCATACTCATGCCAGACCGTGATCTGGCAGCTTGGGTAAACCACATGATTGTCAAATGAGTCTGACGTTGTCCTTTTACTTCAAACGGTATTTGATAATTTGCTCCACCAACCCGGCGTGATCGGGTTTCCATATGGGGTTTTATATTGCTCATGGCTTGTTCAAAAACATCAATTGGATTTTGGACTTTTAGCTTATCGGCAGCTTTTTGCATGCCTTCATATACCAGTCGCTCGGCTAATTGTTTTTTACCGTTTAACATAACCCGATTGATCAACCGCTGAACTTCAACATTATTATAAATTCTGTCTTGTGGGATTGTTCTGACGAGAGATTTCGTTTTTTTCCGAGGCATTATTTGCCCTCTTTCTTAGTGCCGTAACGGGAACGGCCTTGTTTTCGGCCTTGGACGCCTTGTAGATCTAAGCTACCCCTAACAATGTGATAACGAACGCCCGGCAGATCCTTTACGCGACCACCACGTACTAACACAACCGCATGTTCCTGTAGGTTATGCCCTTCACCACCTATATACGCCCATATTTCATGGCCGTTTGTCAAACGAACACGAGCCACTTTCCGCAATGCCGAGTTAGGTTTTTTTGGTGTTTTGGTAGTAACCCGAACACACACTCCCCGCTTAAATGGCGAGTGTTTCTCGTAATTGATCGTCTCAAGGTTGTTTGTAATCTGTAACAAGGCGGGTGATTTAGATTTTGTTATCACCTTACGACGTGGTTTTCTAATCAGTTGATTAATTGTTGGCATTCGTTTACCTTAAACCTTTATGTCATCTTCGTCAATGATGTCTTCCGCTGAGATTTCAATTGCTGGAGCGCTATAACCAGTCCCAACTGGGATCTTACGACCAAGGATGACGTTTTCTTTTAGACCGTAAAGTTTATCTACTTTACCACTTGTCGCTGCCGCGATCAGGACGCGAGTGGTATCTTGGAATGATGCCGCACTTAAGAAAGAATCAGTACTTAATGAGGCCTTGGTGATACCTAGCAGCAGTTGGTTATATTGAATCGGTTGTTTATTATTTGCCAATAATCTTTCATTGGCTTCAACTACTGAAAGCTTGCTTACGATGTCACCAATCACAAATTCACTGTCGCCAGCATCTTCAATTTGGACTCTTGAAAACATTTGCCGAATAATTATCTCCAGATGTTTATCAGCAATATTCTGCCCCTGAGCAGCAAAGATTTTAAGGATTTCATTCATTATGTAACGTTGAGTTGTCTCGATACCTTGCAAACGCATCAACTCTTGAAGGTTTATGGATCCGCCAGTCAGGCGTTGTCCAGCCCATATTTTGTCGCCATCTTTCACCAACAATTGTTTGAAGCCCATAATTTCGTATCGGAAAATACTTTGTTTAAAGGGTGTCACAATAATCGATGTGTCAGTTAATTTAATCTTTCCGGCAACTGGTGCCAGAATATGGTGATGCCCTCTTTTGGCAGTAGCTAAAACATCTCCTGCACTAACTTCTTGACCTTTAACAACAGTTGGCTTTTGTCCGTCTAACATTAATTCAACTTTTTCTTGTTTGTCAGCAGTTACTTGAACAACGTAGTGATCACCTTCTTCCCAAACATTAACTACGCCTGAGATATCTGAAAGATAGGCTTGACCTCTAGGTGATCGAGCTTCAAACAATTCCTCAACCCGGTTTAGACCTTGGGCAGCTTCATCAGCAATCAACACGCCAGATCGGTGCTTGGAGTCAAGGGATAACTGCGTGCCGGGCTCACCGATACTTTGCGCGGCAATTACGCCAATCGGATGATGGGAATCGACAATTTCGCCGGTTGCCGGATCAACGCCATAAGCTTTCTGTGGTACACCACGAACTGAAGTAACACTTAATACACTCATGATTTTAACGCTATCGATTTTGTTATCTTCTTCGATTTTTTTAGCAATATCAGGGGTAATCAAATCGCCTTTTTTAATATAGCCTGGCATCGTCTCGGCCACAAAACGACCTTCTAGTCTGGAGCCATAACCGACATTAACTTCCGCGGCATCTGCTCGCAGCATGGCAAAGCCTTTGTCCTCTGCTTCTTCATCGATCGTGAATACATCTTGGGCAACATCAACCAGGCGTCGTGTCAAATATCCCGCATCAGCTGTTTTTAGAGCAATGTCAATTACAGCTTTTCGAGTACCCCTTGTTGCTGTAAAATACTCAAGCTGTGACAAACCTTTGGTGTAGCTTGATTTTATGGGTAATTCAATAGGTTGACCAGAGGCGTCCGAGAATACTCCAAGCATACCGATACACATACTCATTTGAGAAATACTGCCTCTTGCGCCGGAAATCATAGCAATTGCTGTCGGTGTTTCCTGAGTGCTCATCTGTTTAGCTAATAACTCTTGTACTTTGGAGTCAACGGTAGTCCAGTTTTCAACTATTAAACGGTGGCGTTCTTCCTCGGTAATAAAACCTTGACCGAATTGTTCGCTGATCGTATCGGCCCGAACATCACCATCAGATATTACACCTTCTACGCCTGGGACTTCTTGGAAATCACCCATACCCATCGACAAACCAGAAACTGTGGCATAGTAAAAACCAATGTCTTTTAGGTCGTCAGCGATCAGTGCGGTTTGAGATTGTCCATAACGTTGATAAACTAACGCCATAACTTGTTGCAAGCGCTTTTTTGTCATTGTCGCATCTTGGAATGTAAAGTCGTCTGGGAAAATCTCATTAAAGAGAAAGCGACCCAGAGTTGTCTGGCGAACTTCACCGCGGAATGGAATCCGAATATAGCTTTGTAAAGTAATTAGTTTTTTATCATACGCCATAATGGCTTCTTCAAGGCTGATAAAAGTATTAACCCTTTTATCTTGCGAAATTCTCTCAAATGTCAGATAGTAACAACCTAAAACAATGTCTTGCTCAATATGCAATATCGGCGTGCCGTCAGCTGGCTTTAATAAATTGCGACTAGCTACCATGATTTCTCGAGCTTCGCGTTGCGCGCTATCAGATAGTGGAAGATGAACTGCCATTTGGTCACCGTCAAAGTCAGCATTAAAGCCTTTACACACTAACGGATGAAGTTGAATGGCTCGGCCTTCAATTAATACTGGTTGAAAAGCTTGAATGCTCAAGCGGTGCAGACTTGGCGCCCGGTTGAGCAACACATACTTCTCCTTAATAACTTCATCGAGCGCATCCCAGACTACAGTTTCGCCAACTTCAATCATACGGGTAGCTGATCGAATGTTGTGAGCTTGATCACGCGCAATAAGTTCACCAATAACAAATGGTTTAAACAGTTCTAGGGCCATCATTTTCGGTAAGCCACACTGGTTAATTTTTAGATCCGGCCCAGAAACTATTACCGATCGTCCAGAATAATCTACCCGTTTGCCAAGTAGATTTTGGCGAAAGCGACCTTGTTTACCACGCAACATATCACTTAAACTTTTTAGTCGACGTCGTTGGCCGGTAGCTACTACAGCCCGTCCACCGCGCGTATTATTATTATCAATTAAGGCATCAACAGCTTCTTGAAGCATCCGCTGTTCATTGCGGCGAATAACTTCAGGAGCATTTAACTCAATTAATTTTTTTAAACGGTTATTTCGGTTAATTACTCTTCGGTAAAGGTCATTTAAGTCTGAAGTTGCAAAACGACCGCCGGTTAATTGCACCATCGGACGCAAATCAGGCGGGATAACTGGCAGGACTGACACACACATAGAACTTGGACTTATCCCAGCTCGCTGCATGCCTTCCAATAAACGAAGCCGTTTCATTATTTTCTTTTTCCGTTGACCTCTCGCAATTTCCGATTCAGTAACTAGTTCTTGAATGAGCGATTCCAAATTAACTTGATCGAGTAATTCTTTAAGTGCTGCGCCACCCATGCCGACTTGGATCAGGTTGTGAACTTCATCGGGCAATGACCGATATTCGCTTTCGCTCATCAGGTTCATTTGTTCAAGCTTAACCAATTGGTCTCTAGTATGTTCGTAATCGGCTGTCAGGGTTGCGATTTCTTTATCTTGCTGTTCAGTCAAAAACTTCACATCAGCGCCTTCTTTCTGCGCTTCTTGCTCATAACGTTGCTGGATGGCTTCTTTAGCGGCTGTAAAAACAGCTTCATGGTCTTCTAGCAGCTGATCGCGTTTAGCGACATCGACTTTCTTAATAATATAGCTAGCAAAATAAGCTACCCGTTCGAGATTTTTTACTGTCATTCCTAATAACAGACCAACCGCTGAGGGTGTACCTCTTAAAAACCAGATATGCATTACTGGCACTGCAAGATTAATGTGACCCATCCGTTCCCGACGGACAATACTGCGGGTTACCAGATCACCTTTTTTATCAACCGCCGCTTCACGGCTACGGACACCTTTATATTTTGCATCATGCGGATTAATGTCTTTAACAGGTCCGAAGATACGTTCACAAAATAGGCCGTCTCGTTCAGGTTTTTGAGTTCGGTAGTTAATAGTTTCTGGTTTAGTAACTTCGCCGTAACTCCATTCCAGAATATCTTCGGGACTAGCTACCGCTAGGCGTACCGCGTCAAAGTCATCAATATCTGCACTATATGAGTAGCTACGCATTATTGAACCTCCTCGTTATCATTTGACACGGCAGTAACTATCGCGTCATCTATATCTGCCTCAGCTTGATTATCGTTTTCGTTAATAACCTCTGAGCTATTAATTTCGGTATCATCCATTACCATAAATTCGTCGACAGCCGTATCTTCTGTCACATCAATATCGGATGCTGGCGGAGTTGGAATATCCACATTTGATGGATGAGATGCCTCAGCTTTAATGTTCTCGGCCAGGACTGCTTCGGCATCAACAGCGGCATCAGATCGTATTAGATCAACTTTTAACCCTAAGCCCTGCAATTCTTTTACTAATACATTGAAACTTTCGGGTACTTTAGGGCCAACAATATCTGATCGTTTAATAATCGATTCGTACGTCTTACTCCGGCCATAGACATCATCTGATTTTATAGTTAGCATTTCTTGTAAGGTATTAGCCGCTCCATAAGCTTCCAGCGCCCAGACTTCCATTTCGCCAAATCGCTGTCCGCCATTTTGGGCTTTACCGCCGAGCGGTTGTTGAGTAACCATAGTGTACGGACCGGTTGAACGAGCATGGATTTTATCGGCAATCATATGATTAAGTTTGATGATGTACATACTGCCAACGGTTGTTCTTTCAATGAAAGCTTCACCAGTTCGGCCATCATAAAGTTGCTGCTTGCCATCGTCTGGTAATCCACTCTTAGTTAATAATTGACGAATAGTATCAGCACTGACACCGTTAAATGCCGGGCTGGCAACTTGAATACCAAGGGCTTTAGCGGCCATGCCTAAGTGGGTTTCAAACAATTGACCGACGTTCATTCGACTTGGCACGCTAAGCGGATTCAAAATTACATCGATTGATGTGCCATCCGCCATAAATGGCATATCCTCAACCGGTAAAATTCTAGCTATAACGCCCTTGTTACCATGCCGGCCCCCAAGTTTGTCCCCTACTGAAATTTTACGCATTTGAGCTACAAAAACTTGGATCTGCATTAATACGCCGGCTTTTAATTCGTGGCCAGTAGCTTTGCTAAAAATTTTTACGCCGACGACTTTACCGTGTTTACCATTACTCATCCGCTGCGAAGTATCTCTAACTTCCTTGGCTTTCTCGCCAAAAATTGCTCGGAGCAAACGTTCCTCGCTGGATAATTCTTGCTCGCCTTTAGGAGTAATTTTCCCTACCAAAATATCTCCCGGGTGAACTTCGGCCCCAATTCGGACAATGCCATCTTCATCGAGATGTCTTAGTGATTCTTCGCTAACATTAGGGATGTCGCGTGTTACAATTTCTGGACCAAGTTTTGTCTCACGAACTTCAATCATGAAATCAACAATATTTATTGAAGTAAGAGTATCGTCTTGGACAAGACGGCGAGAAATTATAATTGCATCCTCAAAGTTGTAACCGGCCCAAGACATAAAAGCAACAATTAAATTTCGACCAAGGGCTAATTGGCCATTGGCAATCGACATTCCCTCAATTAGTGCGTCGCCTTTTTTAACTCGGTCACCACTAGAAACAACGACTTTTTGATTTATACACGTACCTTCATTGCTGCGCATAAAATGCTGGGCATTATAGGTTTTTTTACCTTCTTTGTATTCAATAACAACTTCATCAGCGGTAGCCTTGAGGACAGTGCCGCTGGCTTTGGCCATAATTAGTTGCCCGGTATTCTTAGCAATTGCTGCTTCAACCCCCGTCCCAACTGTAGGTGCTTCTGGACAGATTAGCGGTACGGCTTGACGCTGTTGGTTACTACCCATTAGCGAACGATAAACTAAATCTTTTTCAATAAACGGGATAAGGCCGGCGCTGCTACCTATAATCTGGTTGCGCGCGGCGTCCATATAATTAACATCATTAGCATCAACCTGGCCAGACTGAAGATACTTACGAGCACTAACTCGTTCATTGATAAAGTATCCGTTATCATCTACTGGTTCGCCGGCGCTAGCAATAATTGCTGATCCTTCCGCCGCGGCGTCCAAATAAACAACGTTAGTTGTAACTTTGGCTTTGACTGGCCAAGTTACTCGATTTTTAACTTTCAATAATTGAGCGGCAGCTGACTGCGAAACTTTTTGGCCAGCTTTGACAATTACTTTGCCTTTATTATTTTCAATATCAGCTGAGGCAATATACCCAGCAATATTCTTGGCGGTCGCGGCGTTTATAACTTTGCGGTAGGGTGTTTCGATAAAACCATAACTATTAATTTTGGCATAATTGGCCAGGTTTAATACCAAACCGACATTAGCTCCTTCTGGTGTTTCCACTACACAAATTCGACCATAATGCGTGGCGTGAGCGTCGCGCACTTCAAAACCAGCCCGTTCTCTAGATAAACCACCTGGTCCCATGGAGCTCAAACGACGTTTATGGGCTAACTCTGACAATGGATTTACTTGATCCATAAACTGGCTAAGTTGTGAGCTTGCAAAAAATTCTCTTACTGCCGCAACAATCGGTCGAGCATTAATTAGTTGAGCTGGTGTGACAACTTCTATTTCTGACATGCTCATGCGATCTTTGGTATTTCTTTCCATTCTCAGCAAACCAATCCGGAATTGCCGTTGGACTAATTCACCAACCAGCTTTACCCGGCGATTAGCCAAACTATCGATATCATCAACATGATCCTGTGTTATATTTAAGCGAATAATTTCAGCAATGATTGCTTTTAAATCTTCCAAACGCATAACCCGATTTTCAATCGTATTTGGCACATCAAGGTCTAGTCGCGCGTTAAGTTTATAACGACCAACACGGCTAAAATCAAAGCGCTTAAAGTTATAAAACATATTTTCAAGCAAGCTACGGGCATTATCGACAGTAGCCAAATCACCAGGCCGGAGACGGCGGTAAACTTCAATTAGTGCTTCGTTTTGACCATGCGCTGGATCTTTGTCAAAAGTTGCATTAATGTAACTGATTTGACCTTGGTCGACATGGGCAAATGCTTCTTTGATTTGCGTTTCAGTCATGCCTAGGGCTTGAAGCAACGTAGTTATTGGTATTTTTCGTTTGCGATCAATTTTGACATAGATTGACCCGTTACTGGCAGTTTCAAATTCGAGCCAGGCACCACGTCCTGGAATAACTTTTGCGCCATATAACTGGGTTGAGCCATGTCGCTCGGCGGTAAAAAATACGCCGCTGCTGCGAATTAGTTGACTCACTACTACTCGCTCGGCACCATTTATCACAAACGTCCCACGAGATGTCATCCACGGATAATCTCCCAGATATATTTCTTGCTGTTTAACTTCGCCAGTTACTTTGTTAGTTAATTGAACCAGCGCTTTTAGAGGCGCTTCATAACTAATATTGTTTTCGCGAGCTTCAGCTTCTGTCATTTTTGGGGTATCAAAACGATACGACAAAAAATTCAGTGTCAGCTTAGAGCCCGTATAGTCATCTATCGGGCTTATTTCTGCCAACAATTCACCCAACCCCTCATCAACAAACCACTGGAAAGACTGATTTTGATGATTAACTAAATTTGGTAAATCTATTGCGTCATCATAATTTGTAAAATATACTCGACCATTTTTTGTGTTACTAATAATTGCCGCGTCTTTTACCATACCTAAGCTATTGCTCCCCCTATAAGGCTTTGTAACATTATAAATACTTGGGCTTTATTTCAAGTCTTAACCTATATTTTAGTTAATAATGTTGTGGTTTTTGCATGAAGACAACTAAGCGGCTGTTTTTGGGGCTGTTTTGATACAAAACTAGTCACGGCTCTACTTACACTACTTCTTATATTAAAGTTTAAAGACTTTAGCGCAATTGTCAAGACCCATATTATAATGCATGATTGCGATTATTCTTTGGCAGTATAAATAAACGGTTTTCTGGCTAGTTTTAGTTGTCTTATTAAGAATGGTTATTTCATATCAAATATGATTATTTAAATCTTAATATGACGATTTTTGGTTTGTTGTTTATCTTATAGTAACCTTAACTTTTTAGCTATATGCTTGACTGATGTCAGAAAACTATGATTTCGAGGTCACTAAGTGGAAAAGTATGATCCGGAGCAAAGAACAGGGTCATGTAGTAACAATGATGGGCAGTATTGTCGTTAGGCCACCGATTACGGTTGGCCCAGAATTTACTAAAATTATTATCGGTAGGGCCGACGCCATAACTTCGCTTAGATATGTCTTCAGCAATGCTGAGGTATCGGTTTTTATTGCCGAATCATGTCGATCTGATGCGACTGAAGAAGGCAGAAGACAAGATATTAGGGCGCTGGGTAAAAGAATAGTTTACTTAGCAAATCACCCTGATGAGGTATTGAATATTCAATATAAGGACCCTTTTGATACGATCTAACAATCTAAAAATTAGATTGTATACGTATCCATAATTACTCTAAGCTGTTTTATTTATTTTTTGGTTTTACGGCATCAGCAATAACATCATCAACTAGTCCGTAGTCCTTTGCTTCTTCGGCGGTCATCCAGAAATCTCGTTCCATATCAGTTTTAATTTTCGCCACTTTTTGTCCAGTATTGGCAGCCATAATATCGATGAGCCGTTGCTTTAGCCTTAATGACTCTTTGAGATCTATTTCCATATCTGTTACTTTCCCCTGAGTAGAACTTGCCGGTTGATGAATCATGACTGAGGCATTAGGCAAGAGAAATCGTTTCCCTTTTGTTCCGGAGCTCAGTAAAATGGCAGCCGCAGATGCCTGGATGCCAATTCCAAAAGTCTGGATATCGTTCTTAATGTATTTCATGGTGTCATAAATAGCTAACGCATGATATACAATGCCGCCTGGGCTATTTATATATAAATAGATGTCTTTTTTATCATCTTCTGCCTGCAAGAAAAGCAGTTGGGCAACGACAATGTTGGCGGAAGCTTCATCTATCTCTGCGCCTAAAAATATAATTCTGTCTTTAAGCAGGCGACTGTAAATATCGTAGGCCCGCTCATAACGACCTTCGTTTTCAATCACTGTTGGTACTAAAATTTGACTAGCTGATTTCACAATAATTTAATCCTCGTAATTATTCTTGCAGTACTTATCTATCATACAAAATTAGCACTCTCAAGTCAAGAGTGCTAATTTGGTGTTGGCAGCTGGTAACTCATTAATTTTTCGATAACTTTTTCGACCATTAGGCGGTCGCTGATGTCGCGGCGGACTTCCGGTTTATCTAACTCGGCCGTAATTCGCTCGTCATTATACTGTTGTTTTAGTAAATTAATTTGCACTTCTACTTCTTCCGGTTTTACTTCAACTTGTTCTATTAAAGCTATTTCGCCAAGGATTAAGCCGGTTTTTACTTGTTGTTCAGCCAGAGCGCGGTTATTTTTACGAAATTCTTCTTCTGTTATGCCTTCTGCCGCCAAAAATTCATTCCAAGTCTGACCTTGTTGAACTACCCGGCGTTTCTCATTCTCAACTAAAAAATCTACTTGATTATCGATTACAATATCAGGAATGGCTACGGAAGACACTTCAACAATTTTAGTGACAAGCTCGTTGTGGCGCATTTGATTAACTAACCGCCTTTTCTCGGCAGCCAGTTCTTTCTTTATATCGATCATTAATTCTTCAACAGTTTTAAACGGACCGAATTTGTCAACTAATTTATCGTTTAAGACGGGTTTTTTAATGGATCGGACTTCTAAAATTTTGATTATAAATTTAACTTTACGTTTCTGTAAACTCTTTAAACTATAATCAGCGGGAAAAGTAATGGTAAATTCTTTTTCCTGACCACTTTTACAGCCGATTAAATGATCCTCAAAACCCGGGATAAAGGTGTCACTTCCGAGTACGACTGGATATTTTTTAGAATGAGTGCCAGGAATAGGTTTATTAGTTTTGGCATCAAATCCTTCAAAATCAACTTCTACCTCATCACCTTTTTGGCTAGCTCGATTAACGGTTTGTTTTTTAGCTTCTCTCATGAGCAATTGATCAACTGCTAAATTAATTTCTTTTTCAGTTACTTCAACTGACGGTGAACTTAATTTAACGTTCTTGTAATCACCCAATTTGACTTTGCCCAGTGTTTTAACTTCAACCTTAAATTCCAATGTGCTAAATGGCACAAATTTATTTACGGTAATTTTAGGTTGTTCGACAGGAATTATTTTCTCTAATTGGACAGTTTGGCGGTAGAGAGTATTCACTGCTGTTTCTAAAAATTCGGATTGAAGGAGCGAACTGTCAATATTCCGTTCAGTAATTGATTGTGGTGCTTTACCGGGACGGAAACCGGGTATTTTCAAATCTTTCGCCAGTTTATTAACAACCTCAGATTTTAAGCTCTTAATGTCTGAGTTTTCAGCTACGATAACAAGGCTAACTTCAATATCTGATAATTCTTTCTTTATGACTTGCATAATTTACAACTTTAACAGACTAAACAGTTTCAACCAACATTAATTTATATTTTCAAATCTAACAATGCTCATGAACACTGACAATTAACAACATAAATGTCAAAGCAAACCAAGGAATTTCAATTAGATACCCCCAAGAACGTTCGCCCCATTGAATATTCCCATGCCACCGCATTAGCCAGTTGGTTGGTTTGCTGGGTAAATGTTTAAGTTCTCGAATATATGGCGGCAGCCACATCAAATCAGGGCTCATGGCGAGGACGGCACAACTAAGCATCAGCAACCAATAAGCTGGCTGCAAAATAATAATACCTAATAGAATTATGGTAGCTAGCGTTAAATCGATAATTAAGACTTTCGTGAATAATCGACTATTATGTTGCTTAATCCCGATGTGCGGTAAACTGTCTAATACGAAATGTGAAGCCAGAGCTAAGGGTAAGGCAATGACCGGTTCATGAATATACACGGCAATAAGCGCACCGGATACCGCATGGTTTGTGGCGGTCATTGCTGCCGATAGTCTTTAACTAAACTCACAATTCTTGGAATACTGTGCTGTTCTTCCACGCCGGTGATCAGATTTTTCAAAGAATATTGTTCACTGCTGAGTTCTTTTTCACCAATAAATAAAACATAATGGACGCCTTTTTTAACGGCCGCTTGAATTTGTTTGTCAGACTTGCGCCTGGTAAAGTCAACCGCCACATTAAGGCCCATTTCTCTCATATCGGCAATGACTTTATGGGCTTTGTCAACCACATCCCCGATCAGCACGACGTAAATATCAGTTTCCGTCCGAAGTGTTGGTTCAAGGTTATGCAACTGCAAAAAATTTTTCATGGTTACATCGCCCATACCAAAACCAACGCTTGGTAATGGTTCAACTTCAAATAGGCCAACCAGCCCATCGTAACGACCGCCGCCGAACATAGCCCGGTTATTATCTGGATGATTATCATAAACTTCAAAAACAATATCATTGTAGTAATCAAATCCGCGGACTAAACTGATGTCAAATTCCACATTGGTAATTAAGAGTTCCTGGAGTTTGGATATTAGTTTGGTCAGTTCGTGAGCTGAATTATGGTTTTTAACTGCCTCCGGTAATTCATCGACATTTCTTATTTTAAGAAGTTCTAACAACTTGTCTCCCAAATTAGCTTCGTGTTGCGAAGGAGTTAGAATCGCGTCGGCTTCAGCTAAGAATTCTGATTCTTCAATTTTATCGCGGCGGTCAATTAGTCGTCGCAAAATTTGCTGTTGGACAACGCTTAGTTGCAAGTGTTCGCTCATTATCTGGTCAAGCAGCCGGCGACTGTTAACTTTTATCGTATACATCTCATGAGTTGCACCAAAATTGTGCATGATCGCCGCCGCAACTTGAATAATTTCTATTTCCGCAGAGATATCGGTCACTCCAAACAGGTCAACATTTAGTTGCCAATGTTCTCGTAGCCGGCCACGTTGCGGGCGTTCATAGCGCCATAGATTTGGGATAGAGTACCAACGCAAGGGATAAGCCAGTTCTTGGCGTCTAGCTGCTACCATTCGACTTACTGTCGGGGTCATTTCGGGCCGGATAACCACTTCCCTGCCGCCACGATCAGTAAAAACATAAGTCTGCTCGTTGACAACTTCTTCATTGGTTTTGGCTAAATACAATTCTAACGGCTCAAGTATTGGCGCGTCATATTCTTCATAGCCATACTGTTCAACGGTATGCCGCATTACTGCAAACATGTATTTTTGCAGACGTTCATCTTCTGGAAAAAAGTCGCGGGCACCTTTATATGGATCTGTAGACAGGGTCATTATTGGATTCCTTGTTTAGATTGTACCAGATTTTACTATCATCAAGCTGGTCAAGACCGTAATTATCAAATAAAATACCTGTCATGGGGCTATAGCTCAGTTGGCTAGAGCGCTTGCATGGCATGCAAGAGGTCAGGAGTTCAAGCCTCCTTAGCTCCACCACAATACCTATTCAAAAGATTGGATGATTGATTAGATTGCCATGAATAGGATATGCTTAAACCCATGATTAGCGTTATACATGCTATCATTCTTGGATTGGTTCAAGGAATTACTGAATTATTTCCAATTTCAAGTCTCGGTCACAGTGTAATTATCCCGCAACTGTTCAATTGGCACATCCAACAAAATGGCTCTTATTATGTAACTTTTCTTGTCGGCACACATTTTGCTACGGCTTTAGTGTTGTGTGCTTTTTTTTGGAGAGATTGGGTAAAAATTATTAGCGGCCTAATCCGTTCTTTTAAAGCCAGACGGATCGATCTTAATGATAGTTATGCAAAAATTGGCTGGTTATTGGTCGTGGCCACCGTACCGGCTGGAATTTTAGGTTTACTATTTCAGGATTCGTTAAGTAAACTGTTTACTTCCGCGAAAATTGCGTCAATACTTTTAGCTGTTAATGGTGTTATCCTATTCGGCGCTGAACGGATTAGAAAAAATCGGCAAACAATTCCGGAAAATGTTATAGAGCGCGATAAAGGTATTGCTAAATTGCATTGGCGTCAAGCTATTGGGATTGGTATATTTCAATCGGCCTCATTATTCCCTGGCATATCACGATCTGGGTCAACTATGGCCGGAAGTTTAGTTGCTGGTTTAAATAACGAGGAAGCAGCGCGCTTTAGCTTTCTGCTGGCTACGCCAATCATATTAGCGGCATCAGTTCTAAAATTACCTGAGGTATTTAGCAAATCCTACATTAACATGCGGGTAGCGATATTGGTTGGAGCAATTTGTGCAGCCTTGGCGGCTTACTTGTCGGTAGCCTTTTTAATCAGATACTTCCGGACGAAAACGTTGACTCCTTTTGCGATTTATTGCTTCGTGGCTGGGATTAGTCTGTCTTTGTACTTTTTTCTTCGTTAGAACCGTTCTTCCTGCCGCTTGAAAACCAGGCCAATACGAGACTGCCAATACCTAATATCAAGGCTGCTAAACCATGTTTAAGGTGGATGTGTGATGACCCGGCTTCATAGCCTGGAAAATAATGAGGCAACGATCCGGCTTTAGTTGTCCAATAGTAAACTGCTAAACCAAAAAATATTAAAGCAATTAAAATAAACAGGATTGTCCAAGGACGTTTCATTGTTTACTCCTAATATGTTGTTAAAGTTATACGGCAGTATTATCTGATCCGAAACTACCCTGATTGTCGTTTTGTTGCTCTTTTTTCTCTTCCGGTGATCGGGCTTCATTGACTACGATTGCTCGGCCATTGACTTCGTGGCCATTTAAATTTTCAATCGCCGATTGAGCTTCTTGTTCGGTAGACATTTCAACAAATCCATAACCTCTAGATCGTTGGGTCTCTCTATCGACTATGACTTTGGCAGAAAGTACGGTGCCGTGCGCTGCAAAAAGCTGGTTAAGTTCTTCGTCTGTCATGCTATATGGCAGTGAGCCTACAAATAATTTATTAGTTGCCATTTTATTTATCTCTTATTCTTATTTAATGGTCGCTGCCGAGGGAGCAAGTAACCTTATCTTAATATTTAATTTATTACCCTCGTTGATCCATCGTAAATAGTGATAGATGAGTTGATTGTATCACAGCACGTTGGATTCTTCGTGCGCTCCCACCCGGCGACGGGTGTTTAAAAAGTTTTTATTTTCACGCGTCGCGTTTAGCGCACGAATTAATTTAAGCATAACCTCTTTTCACTTGTTGTCAAGTAATTTAATTAGGTCACTCTCCGTAATTTGTTTGACGCCAAGTTGTTTGGCGTTGGCTAATTTAGCAGCCCCAACGTTTTGACCAACAACCAAATAATTTGTTTCTTTACCAACACTTGATTGAAATTTTCCACCTAGAGCACGTATTCTTTCGGCAGCCAGGTCACGACCCATGGTTTGTAAAGTACCAGTAATAACAAAATTTAAGCCATGTAGACGCCCTCTTTTTATTGGCTTAAAGACAGGTGTAACGTTAAGCTGATTAAATTCTTCTATTAGTTTTTGATTGTCCTGATCTGCAAACCAAGCCACAATCGATTCAGCAACTATTTCGCCCACACCTTCAACTTCTTGCAACTCATCAAGTGTGGCTTCGCTTAACTTCGTCACCGAATTAAATTTTTCACTTAAATCAATTGCTGTTTGGGCACCAACATGTCGAATGCCAAGCCCGTAAATAAACCTGGACAGCGGCGGATGTTTACGAGCAGTTATACTGGAAATAAGGTTATTTGCAGACACTTCTGCAAAACGGTCAAGTTGCAAAATTTCGTTTTTCTGTAACTTATAAATATCAGCCAAATTATGAACTAAATGGGCATCGACTAATGCCGCTACATTCTTCTCGCCAAGTGTATCAATATCCAAAGCCCCCTTACTGGCAAAATGAACTAAGGCTTGTTTTAACAACAACTTGCTGCTGGCTCCTTTTATTCGGTAAATTGCCTCACCGGCTGGTCTGACAAATTGCAAATCTGGATACTGTCGTTTTAATTCGGCTAACATATCAAACGGCTCAGCGGTTGGTGGGCGCAATTCAGTCAGCACTCGGTCAACCTGCGGGATAATTTCACCGGCTTTAAAAATTACAACTGTGTCGCCAATTCTGATATCTTTCCGACTTATTTCATCGGCATTATGTAATGAAGCGTGTTTTACCGTAGTTCCAGCTAAAATGACTGGGTCAAATACCGCGACAGGCGTAGCGGCGCCAGTTCTACCAATTGACATAACAATATCTTTAAGTACTGTTGTAGTTTGTTCGGCTGGATATTTAAAGGCTACAGCTCCCCGTGGTCGTTTACCGACAACTCCCAGTTTCATGAATAGTTGGCGATCATTAAGTTTAATAACCAAACCATCGGTATTAAACGGTAATTCATGTCGGCGGGTTGACCAGTCATCAATAAATTTCATAACTTGGTCGAGTAATGGGAATACTGTTGCTTGGCGGTTGGTTGTGATTCCAAGTCCCCGCATTGTTTCATAGGCGAACATATTGGTTGGAACGTCAGTTTGATCGTTTCGAATAAGATCATATCCATGAAAACGCAATGGTCGAGCTGCCGCTAAGCGCGGATCAAGTTGACGGATAGTACCGGCTGCTAAATTTCTCGGATTTGCAAAAAGTGATAAGTTATCATTCTGGCGATGTTTATTTAAACGAGCAAAGTCCGCCTTATACATAATTACTTCACCCCTGATTTCAGTTCTGCCAATTAAAAATTTATGCAGCTTCTTGGAGTCATGCAGTCGAAGCGGCACATTATGGATTGTCCGGACATTTAATGTAACATCCTCGCCAACATAACCATCGCCGCGGGTTACACCTCTAATTAATTTACCATCTTCGTAAATCAATGCACAGGCTAAACCATCCATTTTAATATCAACAAAAAACTCAGTTGGTGCGGCAGGAATTAATTTTTGCGTTCGGGTAATCCAAGCTTCAACGTCTTGTCGACTAAAGACATCTTCGAGGCTTAACATTGGCGTGGGGTGTTGAATTTTTGCAAACTGTTCTAACGGTTTTTCACCCACCCGTTGAGTCGGCGAATCGGGGGTAATAAGATCAGGATATTGATTTTCAATTTTCTTTAATTCTTGCATTAAACCATCATAAACCGCATCTGATACAGATGGATTATCTTCAACATGATATTCAATAGAATATTGTGATATTAGGTTGCGTAGTTTAATTAATCGATCGATTGCTTGTTGATGAGATAATTTATTCATAACAATAGCTCCCGATATAGAGCATATACATAGCTATGGATTACAACAAGTCCGGCCATGGTCAAAATAAAAAATACCCAAACTGCAACCGGTGTCGACAGCAGCAACAAGGGCACCATTATGATTGTGGCGATAACAATTAGCATAATTGGTAAAAAAATTAGTTTTCTTAATACTTCCCAACGACGATGCATGACAAGCTCCCGGGCCGAGTGCAAAGCTTTCATTGGCGTCATATCAGGCAGCGTAATAATATATAACGCAAATATAGAAGAACAAATCATATAAATAGTCATTACTGCCAAAATAAAGAACAGTAGTCCCCAAAGCCATTTCTCGACAGTGTAAACAGCAATACCATTGCTCATTACTAGATTATAAAGTGTTGCGCCCAAGATAAAGGGCAATAGTTGAAGCCCGATTACCAATAAAATCATGATAAACATGATAATCGCACCCATACCTTGATAAAAAGCATCTTTAACCCGAGGCTGAAGGCCGTTATAAGCTTGTCTTAAGCCCCAGATAATAGCTAGACTGATTATTATTAGAAGAATTGTCTGAAAAACCCCAGCGTTAGCATTGTTTGAGTTATTAGAGTTGCCTAGTAAATATAAAAATAAGGTAAATCCATTTGATATTTGCGAAGTATTAGTTTTCGAAAATGGATCAAGCACCGATTTTAGCTGACTCAGACTGGATCCGTTAGCTAAATCCCTAACCAGAATTAGATTAAGAATGCTATAGATAATTAATATAATTAGAAAAAATTTCCAGTTACGAACTAATAACTTTAAAGAGTTCCAAAACAATCGAAATGAACCGGTCAGTTTCGGATATAACGGTTTAATCCGTTTTTGAAGTTTAAAAGATTTATAGCGTGGCTGTTTTAAACGACGTGTGCTATACGATCCAACAACGGAAGAAGTTTTAACTATTTGGGTATTTGGTTTAGGGATTGCCGATTTTGTTTTGTGATTATTTTTATTTTTTGATTTCTTAGTAGTAGTTGGCATAGTTTAAGTAGCCCATACGAACATTAATACTTAGTGTCCATGCTGCGTAATTTAGCTATTCGTTCATCAATTGGAGGATGAGTACTGAAAAGGTTAGTTATACCATGCTTTCGTAACGGGTTAACGAAAAAGAAATGAGCTGTAGCGGTATTCTGGCGTCGTAACACTCCGCCGTTACTGGATTGTTTTATTTTTTCAAGAGCATCGGCTAACCCTTCTGGATAACGGGTAGTTAACGCCCCGGTGGCATCGGCTAAATATTCTCTTTGGCGCGATACTGCAAGTTGAATAAGTGTAGCGGCAATTGGCGCTAAGATGGCTGCCACAATGCCAATTAATAGCAAAATTGCCCCAGCTTGCCCTTCTTCGCTACGCCGCCGATCGCCAACTCCAAAAAAAGTAAACCGCAAGACTACGTCAGACAAGACAGCAACAACCGCCACAAGTGCAAATGTGATCATACTAACGCGAATGTCATAATTTTTTACATGACCTAGCTCGTGAGCAATTACTCCTTGAAGTTCGTCTTCGTTCATGATTTCAAGCAGCCCTGATGTTACACACACCGAGGCATGATTTGGGTCACGACCGGTGGAAAAAGCATTGGGAGCAGGATCATTAATGATATACACTTTCGGCATTGGTAATCCGTCTGCGATAGTAAGGTTTTCAATAATCCGCCATAACGCCGGGTCGTCTTTTTTTTGAATTTCCTGGGCGCCATTAACCGCTAAAGCCGTCCGGCTCGCTAAAAAATAACTGATTATAGCGTAGAGTACTCCGACAGCTAAAACAATATAAGCTGTACTGGGATTCCCTAACACAATTCCAAATAGATAGGCCAATGCGCCTATAAACAGTAAAAAGACGAGTAGAATGACGACTGTTCGTCTTTTGTTTGAAGCAATTTGGCTGTACATTGTAAAGCTTTACGGTAGATAAGCTACTTAATCTTAGAATTTAACTTTAACTGGTTCTTGAATTTGTTCTTGTTCAGCTTCATCAACCCCAAAGAATTCTTTGTCTTGGTGAAAACCAAGCATGTTAGCAAACATGTTAGTTGGGAAAGTTTTCCGCTTGGTATTAAAGTCACGCACCATGCCGTTATAAAAACGTCGTGAAGCTTGAATTTTATCCTCTGTGTCAACTAATTCAGCCTGCAGTTGTTGGAAATTTTCGGTAGCTCTTAACTGTGGGTAATTTTCCGCCACTGCAAATAAGCTTTTCATGGTTTGTTGGAACATGTTCTCAGCTTTGGCAGTATCTGCCGGACCTTGAGCATTCATGACAGCCGTTCGGGCTTTAGTGACATCTTCAAAAACTGCTTTTTCGTGTGACGCATAGCCTTTTACCGACTCAACCAAATTGGGGATTAAGTCCGAACGTCGTTTAAGCTGAACTGTAATATCGCTCCAAGCTTCATCAGTCCGTTGGTTTAATCGTACCAGCCCGTTATAAAGTCCGGCAAAAATTGCCCCAAGAACAACTACAACTATAACCAGAATTATTACCGCAATCATAGTTTCCTATCTCCTCTTAACACTTATACTAATTATAGCATGCTGCTAAGTATATTTTAGGTATTTATTCAGTGAATATTGGTATGATGAATGCATGCCACGGCGTCGGTTGAAATTAGTCAGTTATCACTTATTAATCTATTCGCTTATTCTGATTTTATTAGCAGGTTTGGCAATATTTAATTATTTACGTCCATTGCCGCCTATTTATCCCACGATTTACACTGTCACGTCCCCCACCACAACTGCAAACCCACTTATTTGGCCAAATAGTAAAGCAGCGGCTGTCGGCGCGGTTGGTTTTGGTGTTTTATCAACCTATGGGACACAAACACAATTACCGATTGCCAGTGTGGCTAAAATAATCACCGCGTTAACTGTTTTACAAAAGTATCCGTTATCGCCTAATCAACAACAAACTCCAATTATTACCATGACCGATGCTGATGTGGCAATTTATAACCAATATGTGACTGAACAAGGTTCGGTTGTTAAAGTAGTCCCGGGCGAACAGATCAGTGAGTATCAAGCATTAGAAGCAATGTTAATGCCTTCGGCTAACAATATGGCTGACAGTTTGGCGATATGGGCATTTGGATCATTACCAGATTATTCAATCGCTGCTAATCAGTATATTAAGTCAATCGGTTTAGATCAAACAACGGTTGGTGTAGATGCCAGTGGCTTTTTGCCATCAACTACTAGCACGGCTCATGATCTGATATTGCTTGGTCTTCAAGCGCTTAATAGTCCGGTAATTGCCCAGATAGTTGATCAAACCCAAGCCAACCTACCTATCGTTGGCATCATAAAAAACGTTAATTGGCTTCTCGGTAATGATGGCATTATCGGTATTAAAACAGGTAATACCAGCCAGGCTGGCGGTGTTTACTTATTTGCTGCAAATGATAAACTTAGCGGTTCGACATCCAACATTGAAATAATCGGAAGTATTGTGGGTACGACAATATTTCAAGATGCTATAAACGATTGCCTGCCATTATTAAATTCGACTAAGCTTAACTTTTATTCGGCAACAATTATCAAACGTCACGAAATAGTTGGTGCTTATAAGGTTCCTTGGGGGGCTATGGTTCCGGCAATATCGCTTAATAATATTTCTTCTCCCTTATGGAGGGGAACAAAGACGCCAATAATAACTTCTTTACAAGCCATTTATGCTCCCGTATCGACAACTTCAACTGTTGGAGTTGTTGAAGTTTCAGGTCAATTTTCCAATCCAAAAACTGATATTGTTTTACAAAAACCAATATCAATGGCGCCTTGGTGGTGGCGAATCATTAGACACAAATTATAATAGCGGTAACCTGGTGGGGGATGAGCTCGCAGGTGGAATATCTTACTATCTAGTTTACCTGTTTAAAGCAAGCAGTTAGAGGAATTTAGTATTATTTATACCAATAATAAGTTAAAGGGTAATCATACCCTGTTGGCACAGATCCATAGTATAAGGAGTAGATTATGGACATGTACAACTTAAGACAAATCCCCAGTGAAATACAAATACGTAAGTACCTGAAGACAGCTATCTTTGGCGGTAAATACCCGTACTGCCCAGCTTGTGGTAAGACAAACCCCATAAAGTACGAGATGAGGTATAGATGCCGTAGGTGCAGACTTAAGTTC
>Ga0326727_10002308_pt1 | contig 65998 bp, 55 predicted proteins | sample MB2enrmetagenome_FD_207643 | JGI IMG/M metagenome (GOLD analysis project Ga0326727, IMG submission 207643) | Lab enriched peat soil microbial communities from McLean, Ithaca, NY, United States - MB29MY | ecosystem: Environmental > Terrestrial > Soil > Wetlands > Peat | place: USA: New York...
GCCGGTTGGAAGCGAAGATAAAATCCTCGTCTCCAGCGTAAGCAGTCGCCTCCCGCCAGTTTTTCAGCAAGCCCATGACTATGGGGTGCAGAACCACAGGCTTCTTCGACGCGGCTGACTTCGGTTCGCCGAACTTGCCGCGAACGAAGTTGGAGACGACGTATATGCGGAACTTGCTCCAGTCGACGTGCCTCCATTTCAATGCGAGCACTTCGCCGATCCTCAGTCCCGTGACCGCAATCAGCAAGGTCATCAACCGCGCGAAGGGTTCCATGCGGCAGATGATGTTCCAGGCATCCTGCGGAGTCACGAGAATGGCTTCGTACCCGGTTGTTGTGGCGATGTGAACATGCTTGACCGGGTTCGCGTCCGCCGTGCGCGGAATCAGGTCGTTCGCCTGAGCCATTGAGTAAACCAGGTTCATCACTCGGCGGATTTTGTCCACTGTCGAATTCTCTAGGTCTTCCTCGTCCTGCACAGACTCCAGCCACGCTTTGATTTCTGAGGGTTTGATTTTCAACGCATCCCTCTCGCCAAATCGCGGCAGGAGGCGCTTGCGAATGATCCTCTCTCTGTCTTCGATTGTTGAAGCTGCTTTCGGCTTGCGTTTTTTCGATTCCGGCACCTTCGTGAGTTCCTGCAGGTAAGATTCGGCAAGAATCCCGAAGGTCAGGGTTCCACGTTTTGATCCAGGTTCGATCGTGTACAAGCGCAGGCGCTCCGCTTCTGCGAAAGCCTGATCTTTCGTGGGAAAGTCTTTGACCCGCCCGATGACACGATTGCGCTCGACCCGCCTGTAGTCGGAGTCTCGCGTTACCTTGAACCGGAGTATCCAAACCGGACCCTCCAAACGTTTTTCTACTTTCAGACTTCCCCGATGCTCCCGAATCATTTATCTCCTCCGATTCGGTTGCCGGGAACTGCCGATCTCGATATTAACCTGCTCGACGCGTTTGCGCATCGTGAGGTAATCGCTTGCGAGAGTTCAGTGAGGCGAAACCGCCACGTTCGCCGCTGGCCAGTGCCAATTGGATGGGCTGGAATTTCGCCTGCACGCGCCATTTGCATTAACCGCCTACGTTGGAGACCTATAAAAGCTGCGGCGCGCTCAGCGTCTACAAACGGTTCAATCTCTGACATTACCGTGCCCTCTAATTCTTCTTGTGCGCTGCCCTCTGCTAGCATTACGGGGTCCTTTTGATCCAGGCTGGGCGTTCTTAGGTCTGGCAGCAACGTTAAACGAGAGTGAAGCGAATGGGCAGGACAGAAATTTAGGTATTTCGAGACATGGTGTCCGACCGCATTCCGTCCAATGTGCCTCCTGCTCCGAGCATCGACCTGTTCCCCATTTGGCGACCGATTTTTGAGCGGAAAATGCGAGAACGACCAGGCCTGCAGAAGCGCTTTTTCAAGCTCATTGAGGCTGGTTGTGATAAGGACGATCTAGAGAGGGCCCTATGGTGGGTCGTACTCAATTTTCACATCAGCAAGAGTGCAACGCCAAAGGAAATGCACGATTTTTTCGCTCTTGCTGAACAGTTACTTCCGCAACTAGAGAAGCTGAGGCCGAATCTGGAAATCCTGCTGAACTGGCGTTCTCAGAACAAGCTTGCTCCAGGGTTTGACATTTTATTGGAGTTTCTTGATCACCTCTTTCCTCACCTTAGAATTCCTCAGCAACGAAGTCGGATTCTCACAATCCCGGGGCTGCTCGATCATCTTGATGCATTGATTAAGGCGGTTCTCGGTATCTACAAGATCGACACCAGGACGATCGCTGCGCATGCGGCTAGCGTCCCTGAGGTCCTGTTGTTCGAGTATTTAAAGCGGGCGACTCCCAGTACAGCCGAGGAAGAAATCCTGGATCAGATCGGTGAATTTGTGGAGCTGGCGTTCGAGGCATATTGGGTGAAAGGGCTTCACGAGCGCGTCCACAAACTGCGTGAGGGGCGTGAGGTTGAAGTGATTGACAAAGGGCGTGAATATGAAGCACAAAGTTGGGGGCGCCGATACCGTCGATTCAAAGAAACTGATCCGGAGATGCCGGAACTTATCGTGCGCATCGTTGAGGAGTTCCTGAGGCAGAAGTCGGGCGGCGGGAAGATCACCTTAGTCCGCTTTTTCATTGATTCGTACAGTGCCGCTGTAAGGTCGCTAGCGCTGAAGCGCGAGTCTTCAGATCCCGTGCGCAGTGATGAGCCGCCGTCACGGTCCAACTAATATTTTTTCCCATCCGTCTGCATTCAAGGCGGATCACCGGGAAGCAAGGATGCCGGATTTACCGACTGGTCGGCGATCAGCGTGCGGTCAACTGGTCAGGTAGGCGTCCCTTTCAGTGAGGTTCACTGTCCCGGTGTGCGTCCCGGCTGCTAGGTCGAGCTGCCGACGTGGCTGTTCTTCGCCTCAGCGCCACGACCAAACCAAAGTTCGAGGTGTCCACCGCGAACTACATACTGCCAGGGTTTCGCTCGGATTGATGGAGCATCTGGTCGAAGCCACATCAGCCTTTCAGAACGCCGTGCGGTTAGTCCTGGCTTCTCCCGTATCCTATAGCTCCACCGCGCATACGAATGGCACCGCCCTCTGCTGTCTTGCAGCTTCACGGTTCGCGCGTATCGTAACCTTGCGGTGAGGCGCGGCGAGACTCTAGCGGTGCTGGGCCGCAGTGGTACGGGCAAGAGTGTATTGCTGAGACTTGTCATCGGACTGGAGAAACCTGACTCGGGATCGGTTCGCATCCAGGGACAAGACATCACAGGCCTGGCTCTCGACCAGCTTGGTGAGATCCGGAAGAAAATGGGATTCTTGTTTCAGCACGCTGCCCTTTACGATTCACTGACTGTCGAGCAGAACGTAGCCTTTCCCCTGCAGCACCATAGAAAAGGCATGTCGAAGTCTGAGCAGCAAGACCGAGTCCACGAACTATTAGCGGAAGTGGGCATGGAAAACGGCTTTGCGAAGATGCCCTCCGATATCTCTGGCGGCATGCAGAAACGAGTAGGCCTGGCACGTGCTCTGGCTTTGGAGCCAGATATTCTGCTGCTCGACGAACCCACCGCCGGTCTTGACCCCATCAGCTCTGCGGAGATTGATGATCTGGTGCTCAAGCTCCAGGAGGAACATCACATGGCATCCGTTGTAGTGACCCACGATCTGCTCAGCGCGAAGACCATTGCGAACCGGTTGGCTTTGCTTAACGAGGGAGCCGTAGTGATTGAAGGCAGCTTTGAAGAGCTTGAAGAAAGTGACATCGAGTTTGTCAGAGAATTTCTGAGGCATTCGTAGGAGGAGGACACATGTCGAGAGCGGCGCGCTTAGGGGCTTTCATAGTTGCAACACTTGCAATTCTGGTCCTCGGTATCTTCATCATCGGAGGCAAGCAGTATCTCTTCAGCCCGACTTACCAATTGAAAGCACAATTCGACAATGTAGTAGGCCTCGATGCTGGAGGTGATGTGCGGGTGGGCGGCGTTCACAGCGGAACTGTGCGCAACATCGTGTTGCCCCACAAGCCCGGCGAAAAGGTCATGGTTATCATGGATCTCGGCAAATCTACGCACGAGATCATCAAACAAGACTCCGTGGCGACGATCGAAACGGAAGGCTTGTTGGGCAATCAGTTTCTGGCGATCTCGTTTGGATCTGCCACATCGCCCAATGTGCGGGATGGAGATATCATTGCCAGCCAGCCGCCACTCGAAATGTCAGACCTGTTCCAGAAAACAAGCGACATTCTGGACAGCAGCCAGCAAGCCATCAAGAACGCAACTCGCGCAACGGCGAATCTAGACTCGATCAGCGCCAAGATCGACAAGGGTCAGGGAACGGCAGGAGCTCTGGTCAATGACAAAGCTCTCTACACCAACCTCGAACAGACGACAGGTGCCATGCGCGACACCATGGCCCAGGCGCAAGCGGGTGTTACCGACTTCCAGGAGAATATGGAAGCCATGAAGCACAATTTCTTCCTGCGCGGGTATTTCAAGAGTCGCGGATACGAAGATTCCGCCGAACTCGCCAAGAACGAGATCGAGCGATTGCCGCAAGGCACGCCGACCAAGCAGTTTACTTATTCGGCGAAGCAGCTTTTCGATAAGCAGGATTCGGCCAAGCTGAAGAACCAGAAATCTCTAACCGCGAGCGGTGAGTTTCTGGCCAATAACCAGTTTGGCTTTGCCGTGGTGGTGGCATCCGCAGGCATGGAAGGCGATACCCAGAAGGACCTGGTGTTAACCGAAGCTCGGGCCATGGTGGTGCGTCAGTATCTGGTCGAGAACTTTGGATTTGACGATAGCCAACTCAGAACTCTGGGAATGGGCAAACAGGCAGACACGAATTCCGATGCCGGCTGGGGCACGGTACAGATTTTCATCTATCCAGCCGGAACCGAAATTCCGCCGAACAAGCAGATGCAGTCGAGTACCCTACCCGAAACAACCTCTGCTGAATCAGTTCATACATCGACGGCCGCAACCGCGCAGCCGCAATGAGAGTCGATGCTATGCGGCCACCGCCTCATGTGTATGCAGCGTGCAGTAGGCAGGATGTGTACTGTCGATGATATCTTTCGCCTTGGCTACTTCGGCAGCGGTCCCGTGGGCGATCAGTAGGAACTGATCGGTCTTGAGGGCTGTTTCATACTTCACGATGCTATTAAGTTAAAAGAAGCCCCGACTCGAACTATGACAGTCCGCCAAAATGAAGGCTGTTCTTAAGTGCACAGTGTCGTTTGGAATGGTGCGCATTGGGAGGGCTCCGCTCTTTGATTCTTCTTCACGCTCACGAACGAGGCCTGACCTTCGTTACGACCATTTTGAACGCGGCCCTCTCTTGCCTCGTTTCCGAAAGTGTCATAGGCCGCCGCGAGCGCTATGCTACGCTGCCGCGGGCGTCCGCATCGCGGCCATGTAGCTATCCATCGACTGAGTCAACTGTGCGTCCACTTCGTCCGCGATCGTCATGACGTCGGGTAAGAGCAGGCTGAAATCCAGAAAGCTCAGATTGCTCTGCAACGTGCCAAAGAGGGTCACCTGGAGTATTCGTGATTCGTGCACCAGCATCGCGGGAGTGTAGCCTTGTTTGTATCGTAACTTGCCATGGGCTATTGCGGCGGGGGAAAAGACAGCATCGCTGTCCTTGGAGGTGGCACTGGGTTTGCTCAGGCGGACTATCAGGTCCTCGACTAGCTTAGGGAGATGTCCGGTGCGCTCGTCGTCGCTCAGTTGAACGTGATTGAGTTCTTTGCTCTGTTTCGCTCGCGCCAACCAGTCTTCGACAACACTGGCAATGCAGCGCCGCAATATTGTGCCTACTCTCTCCTTTTCCAGCCGCGCAGCGGGCTTGCGGTTGAGCATCTTTTTGCGGACGAGATCGGCAAGTTTCGCAACCTCGAATGGTTTTACCATGATTTCGTCCGCTTCCAGAAGGATCGCGGCCATGGCGCTTTGCACATCGGGGTAGCCGCTGACGAGCAGCGTAAGCGCATTGGGCTGGGAGTGGCGCATCGCGGTAACGACCGTAAATCCGTCGCCAGGATTGGGCATGTGTAGGTCGGTAATGAGCACATCGAAGCTCTCTGTAGCGATGTGTCTCAGAGCTTCTGTCACGCTGGCAGCTGCAATTACTTCAAATCCCTTGTGTTCAAGGGTGGCGTACATCATGGAGCGAACGGCATCATCGTCATCTACGAGCAAAACCTTATGAGCTACGGTTGGTTCGGTCGGAGTCATACAGACAGCCTCTAATGAAGTATTCCTCAAATTAATTTCCGGAAATGTACAAAAAAGAACAGTCGTTCAAAGTGTTAACGGGTACTGTGCTTCTAGGTTGTAATAGTCAAAGCGCAGTCATGGGTTAGCGGCAAAACATCGACCATTCGGACCCTCACGACGCGCAAATGAGAAACTACTGGGCACGTTTTTCAGGCCGGACTCAAACGAGCCCGGCCTTTTTTCGCACACGATCGATCTGCTGGAAAACATGCTCGACCGCTCGACCTGAGCTTTTTTGATCAGACTTCGACATCTCTGCGATGAGAGTCTCAAGGAGAACTAATTGCGAGCGAGACGGAGTCGTGATTACCTCTCGTTCGGAAAACCTGCCTGTTCATCCACGTAGCTCGCAGCAGCAGAGCAGCACCGGGAAAACGAGGGATGATGGGCCAAAGGAATCACAATGAATATCCGCTTCATTCGTAGGTTACTGTTCGTGCTCGTAGTGCTGTGCATTTCGGCAGCATCGTTTGCGCAAATTGGCGTGGCCATTACGATCGGACCGCCCCCGCTGCCTGTCTATGAGCAGCCGCTTTGTCCTGGGGACGGTTATCTCTGGACACCTGGCTACTGGGCCTACGATTACGATGTCAGCGATTACTACTGGGTGCCGGGCACATGGGTGATGTCGCCGGAAGTGGGTTTCCTGTGGACTCCAGCCTATTGGGGTTGGGGCGGCGACGGATTTGTTTTCTATGACGGCTACTGGGGTCCGCACGTAGGCTTCTACGGCGGGATCAATTACGGCTTCGGCTATTTCGGTGTGGGTTTTGAAGGCGGGCGTTGGGACGGCGGACACTTCTTCTACAACCGTTCCGTGAGCAACGTGGACATCACCAACATTCACAATGTTTACAACACCACCGTGAGGATCAACAACGAAAGCCGCGTCAGTTACAACGGCGGCAATGGTGGAATCAACGCGCGTCCGAGACCTGAGGAGGAGTCCGCGGCGCGTGACAGACACATTCCGCCGGTCGCGGTTCAAACTCAGCATGCGCAGGCAGCCCGAGCGAACCCGCAGCAACGGGCTGCGGCGAACATGGGCAAGCCAGGAGTTGCCGCGACACCCCGGCCCGGAGATTTTAATGACCGTGGCGCCGTACCGGCCAAAGAGGCAGGCGGATCTTATACCCCAGCCAATCGCGGAGGAAATCAGGGACGTTCAGAGAACAACGCTGTTCGACCCAGCACGGCTGTTCATCCTCACGACCTCGCGCCCTTGGCACGGAGCACTCCAAACACGGGCAATCCGAAGCTGGACAGGAAGTATCAGCAGCAGCAGGAAAAGCAAGTTGCGAAGCAGCAACAGGAACGAGACAAACTCCAGCAGAAGCAGGACCAGGAGCACGTGAAGCTGGATAAACAGAAAGCGAATGACGCGCAAAAGCAGCAGGTAGAGCAGAAGCACCAGCAACAGACGCAGCAATTGCAGCAAAAACACCAACAGCAGACTCAGCAGTTGCAGCAGAGAATGCAGCCGGCGAACCGGGAGCCGGAAAAGAGGTAAGATCGTTCTCGAACGAGGAGCGGTTGCAGTAAGGGCAGTGTATGCGCCCCGGATTCTGTGCAAATCACGGGGGCTGATATTAGAGCGTTGCGAACGCTCAAATGCGCCCGAGAACTAATAGAATGACGACCACGAAAAAGGATCAGCCCGGCACCGCCGATAGGGTAATAGCCCCAATCTCGACTGTGCGACCATCGTGGAAGCGCTCCGAGAAGTGCCAAAATCAGAATCACGATCAGTATGGTTCCAAGCATGTTTTTCTCCTTTTCCCTTGCGATGAGGGGAAAAGCGCGGGCCCACGGCCCGTGCCATTTCGTTAACCGTGGATGGCGCTACAGCGTGACATTGAGCATGAGGTTCACATCCGGATAGCTCGCATTGCACAGATAGTACACGCCGTTGATTTCGACCACTAAACGTCCTGCGTGTAGAGCCAGTTGCTCGGCCACGCACCACCGAATCCGAACCAATAGCCGCCATACTGGAAGCGTCCACTGCTGTACTCACCCTGACTCACGCGAAACGTGTGCCCGCGTCCGAAGTTGGCCTTGTAGCGGTCGGCGGGAATGCGCCCACCGCTGGCGTGCTGTTCGTTCTGTCCGGCCTTGCCCTGCTGCGCGTTTTTCTCTTCCGGCCTGTTGTTCTTCTCTTCCTGCGCATTCTTCTCTTCTGGCTTGGCGTTCTTCTCTTGCTGCGCGCTTTTCTCTTCTGGCTTGGCGGATTTTTCCGGTTTTGCCTTGTTCTCTTTTTCCTGCGCAGGCTTGTCTTTGTTTTCTCCCTGCTGGTCGTGCTGCTCTTGTTGTGCGTACGCCGGAATACCGATTCCGAGGGACAAAGAGAGAACTGCTGTGCTGATAGCTCCAACGAGTTTCATAAGTGTTGCCTCCATTATCGAATCGCCGTTGTTCTTGCCTTACTGCAAGCTTCCTGTGGTTGCATTGACCGGGCTACCGATGGCGTCACCCGAGACGAGAAGTTCCACTCTGCGGTTTTGCTGCCGTCCGGCCGAGTTGTCGTTGGAGGCTACTGGCAACGTGTTGCCGAAACCTCTGGCCGAAACCGAATTCGTGGCCACGCCCTGCTGAACCAGGTAATCGCGTACTGATCCGGCACGATTCTCCGATAGCGTTTGGTTCATGGCATCGCCGCCAACGTTATCCGTGTATCCGCCGACCTCAATATTGAGTCCTGGATAGGCGAGCAGAATGCCGGCCACCTTTGCCAGTTTCTCGCGTGCTCCCGGCTTCAACGAATACTTTCCGGTGTCAAACAAAACATCGGACATGCTGACGATGAGTCCGCGCGCGCTGTCGCGAGTCTGAAGAATCGAATTCAGCTGCTCGGATAACTTTGCTCGCATGGCTGCCTTGTCTGTTTCCGCCTGTTGCGCGTTCAACTGTGCCTGCTGCGCCGCCAAGCGGGATTGTTCGGCATCCGCCTGCGCCGCGGAGAGTGCGGTTGCGGAGGCCGCTCGACTATCTGCCATATCGGATTGAGCCTTCGCGGTTGCAGCTTGTGCATCTGATGTGTCTCTGCGGGCTCTGGCGGCATCGGCGTCAGCTTGCTCCTTCTGTCGGCGAGCATCCCTCCGCTTGCTGCTGCGACTGCGCCTGAGCGTCGGCCGAATCCTGGCGTTCATTGGCCAGTCGGACGTCGTCCATTTTCTTGACGGCGATCGCGCGCGCATCTTCTGCGGTTTGCACTGCTTCGCGGGATACTGCTATCAACGGCTTCTTGTCGATGTGCTTGTCTGTAGCATAGCCATCGGCACTGTTCATCAGCTTGACGGCGTGCTGATAGCTGTCACTGGCATACTGCTCGGCTCCCTCGGATTGAGCGATGCGCACTGCATTCCGCGCCTCAAAAAATTCGAGCGGCAACTTGGCATTCAAGATGACGGGATCAAACTTGTAGCCGGTGGGGATGTAACCACCGCGCTCCATCAACTCATATTTTGCGTTTACCGCTTCTGTAGTTCCCTTGGTCTCCTCGCGAACCACGTTCTCGAGCACTACGGCATTGCTGGGCTGACGCACGGCGTAGTAAGGTTCGGCGGTGACAACCAGAGCGAAGGCCTGGAGGTCCGTGGTCACGCGAAGCTTGCTGCGGTGATTGTCGCCGACTAGCACTTCTCCCAGGTTCACGGCCCGGCCTTCGGGCGATATCGCCCACAACACATAGGTCAAGTATTCATTGCCGAACGTGGTCGGCTTCTGCAGATTTCCAAACTCGGCATCGATCTCAATCGATCCCCGCTTGCTGTTTACCTCAGCTACGCCATTTGCCGCAGGCATCAAGTCGGTACCCGCGAAATCCAGCTTCGAAGACCCGCTGCGATGCTCGTAGTTGACCGCTTGTACGCTGCGGCTGATCACGACAACTCGGAACGTAGGCGTCGGGCTCATGGGCTCGACGGCCAGGGTTACCTGAGAATTGGTCTGAGCTACTGCGGGCAAACTCAGGGCGATTGCGGCGGCGAACAACAATTTTGTCTTCACACTATCTCCTTAGGGCAGAATGCTGCCGTGATGCTTCATCTCTCTAGAGTGTTGCGTTTCGTGAACTGGCCTTCTTCTATGTGGCTTGCGCCTCATCCTTTGCCGACGTGAATATTGGTAAGGTTGTGGAACAGTCCAAAAACATTCAGCAGCCACAAAACCACGGCAATGACCACAACGCCGTTCAAGATGGACTTGATGGATGACTGCATGGGGATGAAGCGATTCACCAGCCATAGCAGAACACCCACTACGATCAGAACTTCCAGAAGTTGAATTAAAGGCATGATGGTTGCTCTCCTTATCTTGATCTTGGGAGCTAACGCCTCCTCATCCGCCTGGAGGGGTTGCCCTGATTTCGATTTTCGGGAACTCTTAGGGTCGAATCGTGTTTGCCGCAAGGTTTGGCGACATGCACACGGATGAAGAATACTGATTGGCCCGACCCCGGCTTACGAATGAGAGCTGCGAATCAAATCTCGCGGCTCGTACCCACAGTCAGTACAAGAAGAATGACGGGTCCGGCGTTGTGCGTCTGAGCAAGATAGCTCACAAGTGAAAATCACGGTTCAGATGCGGCCGGCGGCCAAAGATGAACTGAAAAACCGCCAGCAGTTTCACAAATCCTGCGCTCGCTGGCGACGCTCGCAAGTTCCGTTGGCGTCTAGCCAATCCAGCAAAGAGTGAACGCTGGCCCGAGCGAGGGCGATTGCGCAGTCTGCGGCTCCGTAATAAATATTGAGTGTGTCGCCATCGGCATCCAAGGTGTATCCACAGGGAAACACGACATCGTCAACGTCCCCCTGGCGCTCGTAAGGCGCCTCTGGCCCGAAGATCCACGAGTCTCCGCGAAGCAGGCATTTCTCTGGATTTTCGAGAGCGAAGAGGGCCAAGCCCAATCGATACAGGCAGCCGGAAGGCGTGTGCCGCACTCCGTGGTAGAAGACGAGCCATCCTCTGGAGGTCTCGATGGGCGGCGGCGACAAACCAATCTTGTTTGCATCCCACCAGGCGCCGCGGCGCGCTTCCAACATGAGCCGATGCCTTCCCCAGTAACGCAGGTCGGGAGAGTAGGAAATCCACATGTGCGATCCGAGGGTCGTCATGGGGCGATGAATCAGCGCCCAGCATCCGTCGATCCTCCGAGGCAGAAGGGCGGAGTCTTTGTCGTCGGGTGGCATGATTACGCCGAATCTCTCGAAAGTGCGAAAATCTTTGGTCAGAGCCAGCGACACGCCGGGACCGCCGCGCGAATAAGAGGTGTAAGTGACTACGTATTGCTGCAACTCGGGGACGAATGTGATGCGAGGATCTTCAATGCCCCAGATCTCCTCCGGATGATTCTTCGGATCGGACAGTAATGTGGGCTCGCTATCGATCTGCCATCCATCGATGCCGTTGCGAGAGCGCGCCGCGCAAAGATGCGACAGCCCGCGGCGATCTTCCACGCGGCAAAGCAGTAGGGTCGTGCCGTCCGGCAATAGCGTTGCGCCTGCATTGAACACACTATTGATAGGGTATGGCCAATCCTTCTTGGTCAGGATTGGGTTCGAGGGATGACGAAGAAGCAGCGGCTCGAAGCGAGTGCTCAGCAGGCTCACTGGCTTTTCTGCGGGTACGGTCATGAAAGGATTTCCTTTTGTTCTGGCGCTTGCAGGGATCGCATTTCGAGGAGCGCCATCAAGAACGATAGCGTCGATTCTGCGCCCTGGTTTTCATTGGCGCGGTCGGGATGCAGGCCGTCCCGGCAACCGCCGGTAACGGAATCATAAAGAGGCAGTTGAAGATCGTTGTCGCCGAGGAACCAGTTGAAAGCCGACCAGGCCTCGTTGCCCCAGCGGGATTCATCCGTAACGCGGTATGCCTGCAAACAAGCGGACACCGAGCCAGCGGCCTCAAGCGGCTGCTGATCGAAACGTGCCTTCTCGCCATCCTGGCGATAGAAGCCTTGCGAACCGACCGGAACAAAGTGACGGTTAATTTCGCAGTGCTGCGCTGTCGACAGCCAATCGAGCGATTCGAGGCCGGCGGAAATCATGCGATCGTCCGAGCACGCTGCACCTACTAGTAGCAGGGATTGGGGCAACCTCGCGTTGCCGTAGGCTAGAACGTTCTCGAACCATTTCCAATCTGGCCTTCGAATTGATTCATACATCTCGAGCAGTCGTCGGCTAAGGGCGGATCGTATTTTCTGCGCATCCCGATCTCCGGGATACGAAGTGAGGTATTCCTGAATGCCGAGGAGCGTGTAGGCCCAGGCTCGCGGACTATTGAATTCCAGCACCACGGGCAGAGAAAACTCGAACAAACGCCCGGCAGCCCCCCTCAATCCCTGATCCTGGGATCGGCCTAGAACTGTTCCAATCGCCCATAATGCCCGCCCATGGCAGTCTTCGGAACCTACCGGTTCGTTCCACCGGCGATCATAGCGGAGAAAGTTCTTGAATCTGCCTTTCGCGGGATTAAAGGCGTGCTCCAGAAATGATAGATACAGGCTCGAGGAAATTTCGGATGCAAGTTGATATCTGTCCGACTGCTCCAGCATCACCGCAAGTATGAGGGCGCGCGCATTGTCGTCCGTGGTGTATCCCTCTCTGCGGTTCGGGATCGTGAAAATGGCGTGCTGCAGCATCCCGGTATCATCGGTCATCTGGTTTAAATGATTCAGCTTCAACTCCGGCAATTGATCCAGCAATTTGTGCGTCATCCGTGCCGAGAACTGCACTTTGGGACTTTCCATGCGGTCGCTGCGCACTCGCGCAAAACTTTCCATATAACCTTGCGCGACTCTTTTCCAGACCATTTCGCGCGCGAATAAGTAAGCGCGCTTCCGCATCGCGTGTCGAATCGCGGGTGTGTCCAGCAGTTCGATTGTTTTTTGCGCGATCGCGCCGGGATTCTGGAATGGGACCAGAGCGCCTCTGCGGTCGTCCAACAACTCGATCGCGTGCCAATAGGGAGTCGAGATGATCGCCTTGCCCGCGCCCAGTGCATAGGCAAGGGTACCGGAAACCACCTGCGCTTCATGCCGGTAAGGCGTGATATAGATGTCCGCAGCGCCGATGAATTCGACCATTTCCTCGGGATTCACGAAGCGGTTGTGGAAGATCACCTGCGATTCCACGCCTATTTCTTTGGCCAAAGCCTGCAGACTGGCCCGATACTTGTCTCCCTCCCGACGCAGGATGTGAGGATGGGTTGCGCCAGCGACTATGTAAGCGACATTCTTGTGTTTGGACAGAATCTGAGGCAGCGCCTGAATCACGTTTTCGATTCCCTTGTTGGGCGACAGCAGGCCGAAAGTGAGCAGTACCGCTTTCCCCTCCACACCAAAGCGATCTTTATAGAAATTCGGATCCAGGAATGGCAGGTCGGGAACTCCATGCGGCACCATGTCGATCTTGCTGCCCGGTACCTTGAAGATTTCCTGCAGGAACTGGGACGATAGTTGGCTCATGACAACCAGGCGGTCGGAAAGCTCTGCGATTTCTTCCATGACCATCAGCTGGTTGGGATCTGGCTCACGCAGAACTGTATGTAGCGTTGTCACCACGGGCATCTTCAGGCCACGCAGCAGATGCAAAATGTGACTCCCGGCCGGGCCGCCGAAGATTCCATACTCATGTTGCAGGCACACCATGTCGATATTGTTGAAGTTCAGAAATTCAGCGGCCTCCTGATAGGACTTCACGTCGTCCTGGGCAAGCGACCATCGCACGCGCGAAGGATAGTCATAGCCTTCTTCGGTATCGTTGACTGGGAGCGCCAGCAACTGAGTTGTCCCGTACTCAGCGGCCATGGCGCTGCAGAGGTCGGTTGTGAATGTGGCAATCCCACAATGTCGGGGAAGATAATTCCCGATCACCGCGATTCGACTCGGCAGGGATGGCTTCACTTTCAGTCGTCTCCACGCCGCTGCGGCCTCGTCCCGCATGCCGGGGCGGGGGCCGACTACTTCTAAAGGAGCGTTTGGTAGCACTATGTTTGGTAGCGACATTGTGTCCATGACTTCAACGAAAACCGGGCTGCAAGAGGCCAATCGTCAGATTGACTCGAGAGAATCACAGCGCTGGGTTTGAAATTTTCCTCGTGTCAGTATTCACTAAATGTGGACTCGCGGACTGGTCACTATTGACCATCTTGCTGGTGAGCAAAGGTGCATTGTGTAGCCATGAAAGCCAAACAGAAGCTGGCCCTGTCGGTTCGTTGCCCCACGTGTGGCGCGAAGCCGGGTGAGAAGTGTGAGCTTAGTACCGGCCTACCGCGCACCGAACCACATCGGGATCGGCGTTTGGCGGGCTCGGAAAAGTGAAGGTCCTGTAGACTCAGGCCACCGCTGGTTCGGCGAGAGCCGAGCCGAGACGATCGAAGGCGTGGTTCACCGACACGGTGGCCACCGTGCTCTCCTCTAGCGTGGGCGTGGATATTTGGAGCAATCCTTGACGGCCAAGGTTCTGCGGCAGTAAGAACGCGTCCTGGTGCTGCATGACAAATCCTAGAACGTGAGCCAAGCCCTCCGACTGGTATCCATTATCGAAGGTGATGCCGGTGCCGTGAAACGTAGAAGGCGACATCCAGTACTCACAAGCCAGAAGCCAATGGCCACGGGTTAGGGACGACCAGACTTTCAGATAGTCCAAGGTGCCCCCCGGAGCGAAACCGTATTCAACATGAATCAAGCCAGCATCGGTTCCGTGCATCAGGTCTGCCCACGACACGACAACGGCAGATTCAAGAATTTGCTCAAGACTCTGATTTTCGTCACGTGACATAAATTCTCCCTTCGGCTTTCCTAGCTGCGCCTAACCTCTGGCCCATTCCGCATTGCGATGGAAGGTCTGCCGGGCCACGGCGCTGTCAAGATAGCAGCTCTGTTGCATATGGCGCGAGTGCGCAGAAACGGTTACGTAGGGTACGCCCAGGAAACGTCTGGCAACAATTTGGGTTATTTCCAACCCATTGAACTGTTGCTGCTTAACCTTCTCTAAAATCCGCTTCAACGAATTCTGAATCTTCGCTGCTCCAAGCGAGCCAAAGAACATCACCCGGACTTCTGCTGCCATGAAAAAGAAATTCCATCCGGCGGCATGGATCTTGCGATCGAGAGCGAAGCCATCGAGAACTTTGAGCAGGCTCCATTCACCAGAACATGGTTCACTCTCGATGCCAAGAAGCTGCGTCATCGCAGGCCAATCTTTCATCAGAATCGTGCCGGCTTGAACGGTTGGTGGCATTAAGTCCTCCGGAAAAGGAGCTGCGGCAACAGGTTATCCCCTAACCAATCTTCTAGTTTCATCGATCTCTCTCCGACATACTGTGCAGAAAAGCTCACTTTGCAGATTATTCGATAGTCACGATTTCTGCGGTTTGCACGGCATCCTGCGGACTATACTTGGCGAAGATGAGCGCCGCACTAGCAGTCAAGAAAAACGGCAGATTCGATCCCAACAGCTTCCTCGCCACTATCGGCGACGGCCGGAAGATTCTGTCTGTTCCAAAGAAGCAAGTAATTTTTGTGCAAGGGGACGGCGCAGATGCTGTCTTCTACGTCCAAAAAGGCAAGGTGCGTCTCACCGTCGTATCCAAGATCGGCAAGGAAGCGACGATCGCTATTGTGAGCGAGGGGAATTTCTTCGGGGAAGGTTCGTTGGCAGGTCAGCTTCTGCGCATGGGCTCAGCCGCTGCCATGACAGATTGCGAGATTCTCCGGGTGGAAAAGAAAACGATGATGGAAGCGCTACACCGCGAACCTGCGCTTTCGGAGATGTTCGTAGCCTATTTGCTCGGGCGGAATATCCGTTACGAAGAGGATCTTGTTGACCAACTTTTCAACTCAAGCGAGAAACGCCTGGCACGCGTGCTTTTACTGCTTGCTCATTTTGGCAAGGAAGGCATCCCTGAAACTGTCGTCCCCAAGATCAGTCAAGAGACGCTGGCTGAGATGGTTGGGACCACTCGTTCCCGTGTCAGCTTCTTCATGAACCGCTTCAGGAAGCTGGGCTTCATTCACTACGCCGGCGGGACGGAAGGCGCTCTGCAGGTCCACAGCTCGCTACTCAATGTCGTTCTGCACGATTGAGTGCCTCCACGAAAGAAGTGGCCAGCATACGGGCGTTGATCGCCCCCACAGGCTCCCACACGATCGGCAGCAGATGACGCGCATGCGCCGGTTCGGTTGCTTTGTCCTGGCGGTGGCTGCAGGACAGGCAGATGGCTCCCACTGGCCGGATGTCCGTCTCTTTCGATATTTCATTCTCGCGAACCGCAGTCGAGCCGGAGACGACCGGGCCGGCGCATATGTCACAAAGGTAAACCGAGAGGTGAAGGTATTGTTTTTTCATAGACTGTCTCACGGCGAAATAAAGATACGTCATTAAACGGTAGGCTTTCTGGATGCGGACTTCTGGTCAGTATTGCTCGGGTTTGCACGTCGACCGCCGGTGAGCAATTTTGGGCAGAATTGTGGGAAACCCGCGTGTATATCTATACAGCATGGCTCCCAACAGCACCCTGCTTTGCATACACCGCGACCCGGCTCAATTGACCGTGTTGCAAGAAAACGGATATGAACTGGTCACCGCGGCCAACGGTTCGGAGGGTCTTAGGCTTCTGATGTCGCGGCCCGTGGATGCAATTGTGCTTGAGTACCATTTGGGCCTGCTGGATGGTGCAGTTGTCGCAGCTGAAATCAAGAAAGTCAAGCCACAACTCCCCATCGTCATGCTGGCCGACCATTTGGAATTGCCGGAGGGAGCGCTCAAATCCGTTGATGCTCTGGTCACCAAGTCCGACGGCGCTCACTTTCTCTGGGCTACCGTCCATTTCGTCTTGAATGTGAAGCCCACCCTACGCCATGAAGCGACGCTGCGGGCGCCGGCGCCGGTACGTCATCGAGGTTCCGGCGGCTTTCGGAGAGGGTCGGACCAATCCCGCGCAACTCTTGGCCAACCGGCAAGAGACGAGAAGCATGCACCTTTCTCGTCGAGCGTGTGGAAAGAGGTCTTGGACGGGAGTGTCAAATTCTGACCCCGATGGGCAGGGTCTCGACGTAAGCGCTCGCTAGAGCTCCTGTGCGTTCCAGGCGCCTCAGGCCCAGCAAGTCGGATCACAAAGGATGTGTCCGTTTTGCGGGTTGATTACGCCGCGAGCATCACTAGCGCCACGACCAGCAGCAAGTTCGGAACGGGCCGAGGATGGGTTCCATCGATTCACCTTCTACACTTCACGACACCTAACCATGACAGGAGTGCCTCGGCGGCCGCTAATCAAGTTGATGACTATCACAGAATCAGAAGTACAACGACAATCGTCCAAAGCATGTCAATCTCCTTATGTACTTACCCTTGTCGTGCATCCTTCCGCTCGACTGGAAGGGCTCTTAGCGGTCTACCGCACTCCAAACAGAGCCGCTTGGCCCACCACATGATGTTTCGCAATATTCTTTCGGGCAAGGCCTCAAGCGTGTTGCTGGCGACGCTTGCCAGCTTGATGTTGGCGTCCTCGAGGACTTTTTGAATCCGGCTTGCAATCCGAGAATGCTCCTGCGACAGACTGGTTCGCGCCCTAGTAAGATCGCGCAGATCGCGAATCAGCACAGGGGGTATGAAGCTGCCCCGCAGGAGTCCGTGCTGCAAAAGTTCCGCGATCCACTGACAGTCTTTCGTATCTGTCTTACGTCCTGGAACAGCTTTGATGTGCTGTGCGTTGGCCAGCAGGATTTGAAAGTGACCTTCGAGAATGTTCCACACTGGCTTCCAATAAACGCCTGTTGATTCCATGGCGACATGCTCAACGCCGAACCCCTCCAACCACCCCACCAGTTCGCGGAGTTCGCATGTTGTACATCCGAAGCGGCGAATCTGCTTCTGTGGTTTGCCTGATTGCGCTAGCAAAATACAGGCGGTGATGGACGACTTGTGTACATCCAGCCCACAGCACCGCGGGTACAGGACTTCCATGGCTGTCTCCTTCCGCCGTGCGACGTAAGGATGCACAAATCGCGAAAATCTCCCTCGCGTGCTCATCTCCGAAGAGAAGGCGACAGTCCGTTGTTCTCAACGGCATCCAGGGTCAAACTCATCCGCGGGCTCTTGGGCTCCACTAAGGCGAACGACCACATACGTCGACGGCTCCGCCAGCCTAACTCGTTTTCATCCGCCGTTGTGCCAGAAATGGCATGTAGAACTCATCCCATCTGTTTGCGTCAACCGCGCAGCGAAGTTGCTATCTCAGAGTCTCCGTCCCTAGGATGGCGGAGTGAATGTTACCTGCCCCACGATCCTCTTTTCCGTCGGCTGCCCGCAATTCATGAATGGGGTGTAGCGCCACTGCAAGAACGCTTTCTTGGCTGCATCGGCTAAAAGCGGATCGCCCGTCATGATTTCGGCCTCCGAGATTGTGCCATCTTTCGCCACGGTAAGTCGCGCGCGCACCACGCCCCCGACATGCTTACCCTTTGCGCTCTCCGGATACTCGGGCTCGACCCGTGTAATCAGTTTGCCGTGCGTCGTCTGTTCACCCGGTTTGGCGCACATATCCGCGTGACCAACAGGGTCCCAGAAGGGATATCCTCCGCTGCCGAAGAACCAAACGTGACCGTCCACTTCAGCGTAGAGGCTTGCCCACATCTCGGATTCGAATCCTTCGAATCGTTGATGCTTCTTGCTGTACGACGTACGGAACATTTTCGCCTCGGGAAGGGGCCTTAGCGAAGCAGGTGCGGGCTTTGGAGGAGGGTTCGGTGAAGACCCACCACAAGTGACGGTTTTAATCGTTGTCTTTTCCGCCTTATCAATCGAGTGAAACTGCCTCAAAGTATTCCACTCGAAATACTCGAACTCACCTGCATACTGCGCTTCCACTTCTGGCGCTTTGTCCGCGCCAAACATTTCAGCAAACCAGCTCACGGGGATTCGGAAGCTCTCCAACGCCGCCTTCACCGCCTGATCATCGCCGGTTTTATAAGCCCGGAACGCCTCCTGATATTGACTCTCGAATGGCGGTGGAGCTTCGACGCAGTTGTCTTTCGACCTGCCCGCAGAGAAGCCCAACACTGTTGCAGTCGAGAACAGCCACAGCGCCGCTGCGATTTGAATTCGATTCATATACGCTCCTGCTTCGAATCGACGAGTTGAATCACGCTTTGAGATTCTACCTCGGGCTATTCGCTTCGGCCCGTGGAAGCTCAGATGAACGTACTCATGGTCAGCCACGCACGTCAGGTAGTCAACTCCCAAGATGCGGAACCGTTGACCGATGGTTGACGTAAAATCTCGATTACACTCATTGACCCGACGATACACAAGTTCATGATGATAAGCCCGCGTCTAAGAGAAAAGGCATCTCCGCAGTTGTCGGGCCGAAATGCGCTAACATTAGTTGACTTCGTGCAATCAATTTCGATCTCAATTTCGTCACACCTGCTCGCACACCCGACGCAATTCCCAGCTACATGGGACTAGCCTACAGTCGATCCAAAAAGTTGTCTGCCATTCGTGTAAACTCGACGTGCAATCTCAATCCACAATTAATCGTTTTAATAGGGCGATATATCATGACTGCCGGTTCTGACCTACGGGGCTCGTCCGGAATTTGGCTGTGTGCGGTTGTTGCGGCGCTCGGGCTGGCAGCGGTGTGTATGAACTTTCCTCAGCGCGTTCGTGCTCAAACGGTTCATGCACAAACCGCGCAGGCGCAGACGGCTCACCCGCGACCGCGTCGGGAGGAACTTCCGGTGGATTCAGTTGCGCCGGTCGGCACACTTACTAACGTTGCGACGGTCCACATTGACGTTACGCCGGAGCACGTACTGAACACGATCTATCCCGACACCGCGACCGGCGCGTGGATGGATGATCTCAGTAAGGCGCAGGTCGATAACCTGAGTAAGCCCGAGGTAATTCAGGGTGTCAAAAACCTTGGTTGGGGTTCCATCACCATGCGCAACAACAGCGAGCTACGCCTTTCGGCGTGGCACTGGAACGAAAACGGCACATGGAGCGATCCATCGACCAAGAGCGGCTACTACGTCGGCAGCGCCGATTTAGGCGAGATGATCCACTACGGCTACTCGTATTCGTTGCCGCATCGTGACTTTATGACCAGTGGCGATTCGCCGCTCGTGGCTGGGTTTCAGAGTTACTGGAAAAGCAATCCTTACCTGACCAGCCACTTCACGGGCGAGAGCGACACGCTGCACCCGCAATGGGTGGTGATCGATATGGGCACGGCACGCGCCGTCAATGCGATCCATATCCAATGGGTAAATCCGTATGCCGTCGTCTATGTGGTGCAGTACTGGGTCGGCGACAACAATGCGATGGACTGGGACATGGGTCCGAACGGCATGTGGAAGGCATTCACCTCGGGCGCGGTGCTGAACGGCAACGGCGGAGATGTTCATTTGAAGCTTTCGGATGAGCCCGTCACCACGCGCTTCGTCCGCGTTTTGATGTCGAAATCCTCCGGCACCTGCGACACTCACGGCTCACAGGACATTCGAAACTGCGTCGGGTACGCCTTGCAGACGCTGTCGGCCGGTACGATCGACGCTGCGGGCAAATACGCGGTAGTTTATCCGCCCAACGGGAAAGAGCCCGGACCTGGTCCGCCGCCAGTTCTCGAGGGCGCCGGAGACCAGGAAGTGATCGCCGGTTCGGAGGCAGACTTGGCCGGATCGTTTTTTGCCTCTTCCATCGATCCCTGGCACCAGGCCGACAACCTGATCACCGGAGGCGGCGATCAATACAACGGAATGGACAATTTCTTCACCAGCGGATTGACCATGGGCCATCCGGCGCTCGTAGCATGTGCGGCGATTTATGACACTCCAGAAGATTGCGCCAACGAAGTTGCGTACATTCACAAGCGTGGTTATCCAGTAGTGGGAATCGAAGTCGGCGAAGAGTGCGACGGCAAGCACATGACGCCGGAAGATTATGGCGCCATCTACGTTCAAGTGGCCGATGCGGTCCATAAGCTAACGCCGGGCGCCAGGTTGGGCGGCCCGATTTTCGAAGGTGTCGACAAAGACATCACCCTCTGGCCCGACGATCAGGGACGCACTTCCTGGTTGGAGCGATTCGTCGATTATCTGAAAGCCCACGGACATCTCAAAGATCTTTCATTCATGTCGTTCGAATACTACCCGTTCATGATCAATGGATTCACTCCACCGAACGACTGGGCGACCCTTTACATGGAACCCGGAATTATGGAGCACGTCCTGCACATGTGGCGTCAGGACGGCGTCCCGACAGACGTGCCGCTCATTATTTCCGAGAGCGGAATCGTAGCGGGGCGAAGCGGACCGGGATACCTGGGCGTGACTGGCCGTTCCATCTGGGAGTGCGACGCATTCGGCACATTCTTTGAACAGGGAGGCACAGCTTTCTATCGCCCGGCAATCAATAATGGAGCCGCTGGCCACGGAGGCCTCGACCCCAACGGCGGCGCCGATGGCGGCGGAGCGTACGGCACGCCTGCATACACTCCTTATTCTTCCGCACACATCATTAATTTCGAGTGGTTGCAGCACGAAGCGGGAGCGAACAAGATTTTCCCGGCATCGGCCGACCTTAAGGACGCTGCCGGCCGGACCGTAGTTACCCCATACGTTGTCAAACGTCCGGACGGGAACTGGTCGTTGATGCTAATCAACCACGATCTGAACGCGGCCCATCCGGTTCAGCTCGTCATCGACGATGCCAGGCACGTCAGCCATCCGTTCACCGGATCCGTAGCTCTTGTGCAGTACTCCAACAACCCGGCTGAGGATAAGAACACCACGATCGCCGCCAGGCCGGACAGCATGTACACACTACCAGCCGGTTCAATCACAGTGCTTCGCGGGAAACTGCGGTAGTTCAGCCGACCTATTCTTCCCGATCGAGCCTGAACCTCTTAGAACGAATACTGCGGAACACACCAGCCCACGTATAAGGGGCAACCCGCAGAATGGGAGTCCACTTGCTGATAAGTTCCGCTTTGCCGACTTCTCGTTACCCATCCACATGTCCCGATATGGATTACTTCCGGTTGGCCGACCAACCGGGAACTACTCCCTCGTGGACAAAAGCGCGTTTCCCGTTGGGCGGTTTCAATTTGGCGCTGGTGATGCGGCAATTGCTAGGCAAGGGGGCGCCCCGCAGTTTGCAAGGCCTGTCGGCGGATGCTCTGGCGATTCTATTGCGGTTCTGGATAGCGATTCTCGTTCGCTCAGAACACGAATACGCATCAGTCGCGATGCCACTGTCCTCACTCGCCCTGCGGATCATAATCTTTATTCTCGCCTGCGGCCGAGTGAACAACCCTCTTCTGCCACGCGCTGCTAGCTGGATGGTGCGGACGCTACTTGGGCGCTGATGCCTGAACTTCAACTACAAAAGCTAGTTTTTCGTCACCCACTCTCCCGGTTATTTCCCAGCATCCTGCGGTCGGAAAGGCAACGCTACTCGCCTGAAAGCCAGTAGGTTCGTAACAACACGGGATCGTCGCCCGCAGTGGGTCCGCTGAAAAACCCAGTTTTCGTCCCTGAATAGTTAACGGTCCTCGTGCCGTCCGCCACCAGTAAAGCTTCTCCTCCAGGGATCCATCCGCATTAGGTGCAATCACGTATTTTCCATTCACCGGTAGAAGTGTCCACAGCTTCCCGTTTCCGTGATATCGAACGCCCGTAAAAGCCAAATTCTTAGCCCTCCAAGAATCACCCCTTGGTCGGCTTCCATTGGGCGTCGTGACTCGGCAAGAAGTTTCGCTGGCTTTGTTCTGTTCATACTCTTCGCTAGCGATGTTTGCTCGAATTGTGAAGGTCGTCGCAATGGAAGATAAAATAACGATAAAAAGAAAATTCCCAAAAGACATAACGAGCTCCTCGGTCACTGCGAATCTTCCACTCCACTCGGAGAATCCTAAATCCTTGGCCTTCAGCCAACACGCGACATCTCCTCTTTTCCACAGAATAATTACATATTCCGTTGACGCCGAGGGTTTTATTGGACTAGACTCTCCTGCGATTTACCCTAGCTTGCTGCGTTTTAGCTAGGCCAACTGCAGGCCGAAGGCAGGGAGTCAGTGAATAGATGAGGTTTTTGTGCCCCTCGGTTTCTTTCTTCATGGACAAGCAGCCGCTCTCATGTCACGTGATGGCGCTACCGTTGCACTCGCGACGGTCGACGCATCCGCAAACGGCATCGATCAAATCTTGTGGATTATGAGACCAAGCAAACTCGCTGCGATCTTAAAGTCAGGTCAAGTGTTGGGCGACCGGTACGCCACTGGGCCAACGGCTGCCTAGGTGAGTCGGCATAGATCGCGCGAGAATCTCTCTAGGAACTAGTGTTTGGCGTGATTCTTTGAACACTACGGTCAAGATGTGAGCTCGACCGAGACGGTCTGACTGTCGACACATTTAAGGGTGGCTAGCCCATGTGGCGGCGAAGCGAGGAGAGATCGTGTAGCCCGTCAGTTGACCTGTGATCGGTAACATATTCTTCCACTCTCATCTGCAAAGGAGTTCTCGTTGGGTATTTCCCGATTTGTGTTTTAGATCTCTACGAGCCCACGGTTCGCTGGCTTTCAGATCGTCGGCAAGCCCTATGCCGTGTTCGACGATGCCACTGCAGAGCACTGCCGCAGCAAAGCGGCTTGCCACCGTAACTCTTTAACCTTTAACGGCACTCACTGCCAGTTTGAAGCCCGTTAAAGCACTCTCTAGGAAATCTTGTTGGACCCTAGTTGGACCCAGATTTTGTTCGCTACCTGCACGCGGTAGCGCTCCAACTGCGGGCCGCCGATATCGTATCGAGGACGACAGTCTAATCCCCCGTCTCAACTGCACGACGCCCGGTGTATCGAGCGGCTGACGCGCTAGGCCCTGCGCTCCGCTATGCTCGTCGTCCTCGAGGACCTGTGTCTTCGCGCCGAAGCGCGCGTCTTCCTTGGACTCCAGGACCATGTTCACAAGACCGCTCTTCTTCGTCTCTTGATTCGATTTCGACTTTGAATTCAACACAGCTTTGTTCAAAGTAGCCAGAAGCTTTCTTGCTCCTGTTCGAGCTACAGGGGACGATGCGCCAAGTTAACACAACTTTACCAAAGCATTGCCAAGGATTTACCTGAGCTCCTCAAGCGAAGGCATCTGAGTATGGGAGGCAGGCATCAGCAAGAACTGTTCTTAATTCTTGCCATGGCTCGGTTATCAATTTTGGCGAGTACAGGATTTGTTGGCCAAGGTGGTACCGAAGCCGCAAGACTTAGCTCCGAGCAGTACGAAGTGGCGATGATGCAGTTCCAACTGCTCACCGAGATACCCAGGAATCATATTGCCCTTATGAGTCTTAATCAGAGCACGAGATGGACGAGCTTCCCCTCCCAACTGGCAACCACCGCGCCCCCAACTTCGGCAATCTTTTGCGTTCACGGCGACGCCGGACGACGGCCACATCTAGTATGTCAACTCAGCGATAACGAGATCGGACAGTTGCGGTGACCGCTCGACGGGCCCGCCTTGAACAGGATTCATATACCGCGTCGCGCGAGCCCGCGCCTTCTCTCCTTCTCTGGTAGGGGCGACAGCCGAAAAACACGGCGTGGATAGGGGGTTGCGTGATGGAACACATCCTCATTATTGTTTCGGTTGGTTTGAATGGAGTATTTGCGGGAGCGAGCCTCGACCAATCCATGAAGCAGCTACCCGCTCGCAGAAGAATTGGCTTCGTCGTCTATTCGGCTCACAGCCGGGCTGCGGATGAGGACCGGGGTCTTGCATGGTATGTGATCCTAGGCGTCGGCGCGGCCATCGCTGCTGTGGCTGCTGCCACGACCACTTGCTTCGAGGATCCGTCAGCGCCCTGGACGACTCTGCTCGGAATGGCTGGAGCACTCTCTGTAATTCAAACATTCGCCACCGCACGGGTGACACCGACGAACTTCGGTCGACGTCACAACGTCGAAGAGGCGGAGCTTCATCAACTGTTTGAGACGTTTGCTCGACGGCAAAACCTGCGCTCCATTGTACAGCTTCTAGCCTTGTTGGCATCTCTTGGTGCGCTTGCCTACAAACTTGGTTGAGCTTTTTTTTCACCGCCGAGCTGCGAGCTTCTGGTGTCTGGTTCCCGGCTATGACTGCATCTTTTGCACTTCTAGCTCGCCGCAACCGAGGAGGATGGACGGGTGGTAATAACTGAATTCAGGATCAAGATCATCGGAGACCTCAAAAAGGAAGAGCTCATTCAGCTAGATCGGCACCTTGACGACATGGCGAAGGCAATCGAGAAGAAAGTTGAGCTGATCTTCAAGTCAAAGCTGCCTGCCAATCTCGAGGGCAAAGTGTCGTTGATATTTGAGGAGTAAGCTCAGTCATTTTCGTTTCACGATCCAAGCGATGAGTCTTTAGCCAAAAGGAGCGCCCAGCATTGTCTCATCGGGTGTCACAAATCTTAGCCAACTCTTCACCATTCGTTAACAAAATAACTGGCTCAACTTTGTAAACGTCATACCGAGACACTCTTGACACTGTCCTTGATGCGCAAATCCGGTCACAAGCCTCCACCGCTCGCAGCAAGGACCAAGTAACGTATTCGCCTGCACGTTGGAGTACTCCCGTAATCGATGCTCTTAATTGGGAACTAGTACTATGAGCACCAATGGGCTCCATATAGGCTACCGCGTTAGAGGGTTCTCCGACTCCATGGTCGGTCTCGCTTATACACTGCCTGGAAACAATATGTCCACGCGCGCGCACAAACGCATCTCGTGTCTCACCCTCCGGGGCAGATAAAGAGCCGTGTCGACTTTGTCGACTTCACGTTGGAGTTTGCGGTTGACATACTCTCGCAGGCCGGCTTACCTACTGAGAGTTTCCGCAAAACAGCGCTCGGCCAACAGCGAATGCAACGCGCCCGGCTATTACGGGAGCTATCTACAAAAGCTTCGACTAAATCTCAATCGCGCGCAGTTGTCGCCTATTGAATTGCTCGCATCATTTCAGTTCCCCAGTGCGCTTAAGAACGAAGTGCTTGATGAAGATAGGATTACGGCTGCGCTGGCGCAAGCACTCGGCCTAGCCTATCGAAAGATCTACACTCTCAAACTCGACGCTCAGTTCATCAGCAAGATTCATTCTGTCCACTCTCCATTCCAGCTCGGCCGCGAGCGCTCAGTCAATGGTGAGCGTCATCGTCGTCGATGCTGTAATGGATGACGTAGATGTATCGGTGCCAACGATGGTCAGCGTGTAGGTCCCTTTGGTTGCGTCGGAGGAACTCGATGAAGATCCGGAACCGCAGCCCGCGGATCCGAAAGTGAGCACCATAGCAAGCATTCCTGCGTAGGGGCACAAGCGGCGCGGACGTCGTCTGAATATTGGGGCCAAGAACACAATCACGAGGCCGAAACCAACGAGCTGTCGCTGAGACATCGGCAAGGTCGGCTCATTGCCTGAGCTCATCAAGCTCGCGCCAATAAATCTGCGCTTGCCCTTCGTCCCTCGCATCGACGCACTAGAACATTGCGATGCATTCGTATAGATGACCAATTGTGCAGTTACGGCAGTGGATCCGGAAACTGTAGTGTTCGGAATCGGGGAGTAGCATGCGTTCGAAAGCGAGGCGTTCGTGGACACCGACCACCCGATTGTCCCGGTGTAGCCGTTGCTCGGAGTGACGGTTATCGTCGAAGTGCCCGAACTGCCGTCGGAGACTGTCAGATTGGTTGCTGACAGAGTGAATCTTCCGCTGGCGGACGTGCCGACTACCGTCACTACCAGCGTACAGGTTGAGTTGGCATACGCTGAATCGCCGGAATAGGTCGCAGTGATCACGTGAGAACCCGCAGTCGTCGAGGAAAATGTGTACGTCGCGGACCCGTTCGAGAGTGCGAGAGAAGAATTTTCGGTTGTGCCGTCAACCACAATGCTCAACGTGCCCGTGGGAGTCGTTGTTAGCGAGCTCGAGCCCGGCGCTACTGTGATGGTGATGGTGTCGTTTGCCCCGGATGAGGGCCCCGTAGTCGCAGCCGAGAGGGTCGTTCGTGATGCATCTAAGGAGGAGGAGGGGGTTGTTGGCCAAGCTGTCAGTAAGTTGTAAAAATCGACCGAGCCCAAACCTGAAGCTTCGTCGTATCCAGTTCCGGCAAAATACTCGGACTCCCCTGCGCTTGAACAGTAGCTCGAGCCTGCCGCACATTCGTTCCCGCCACTGGTAATGTCGTGAAAAGCTGAAGCGTAGGTACTCGAGTCGGCGGCAAGAGTGTAAAGCGTTGAATTAATGACTCCCTGTCCTGTTGAGTTCTGCTTCTGATTGATGATGGCTACCATTCCAGAAAAGATCGGGGCGTCAAAGCTGGTGCCTCCGGCCACAGTGAGATATTCGTCATTGCTGTCGCGAAAGCCATTCGAACAACTTCCTGTGATTCCGGTGGCGCTGGAATCACTGGAACAGAAAAGATAACCGGCATTGTTCGGCGAGGCGTCGAGGGAAAGGTCTGGCACCAGGCGGTAACTGCCGGAAGGAATTCCGTTCACGCCGGTTTGCCAACTCGGCCGGGCAGTTAGGGTACTGATTCCGCCCCCACCCGAGGAAAGCTCAGTCACCGAGGACTCGCTGCTGAGGGAGGAATCATCATTCCACACCTGCTCGGGAATGTAGGAAAGCGCAGAACTGATTACGTCGCTGCCATTGGCGGAGGTCCAATAGGTCGTGTTTGAGGCGGCCACGTCCGCAGAGGGAAATTCCGTTCCGCCCATCCCGGTTATGTACTGGCTACTTGCCGGAAAATCGACAGCTAATGCCTCTTGTTCAGAAGCAGTCAGATTGGAGTAACCGAAGCAGTCCGTCGAGCCATTATCGCCGGCGGCTGCAATAATAGTCTGGCCCTGTGCCGCTGCCTGTTCAAGAACGGCATTGAGCGTCGCGTAATTGCTTGACCCGAGGTCGGTTTCACAATCCCCGTAACTGGCACTAATGATTGGAGCAATTTTCGTATCTACTGCGTAGTTTATCGAGTCCCAGACGGTATAGCTCGAATTGTTCCCTACATAAACGAAATAGATGCTTGCGCCGGTGCCAATACCGCCCGAGTACTCCAGGTCAAGATCGGACTCGGATTCGTCCCCCGAGCTGACCGCAGCACTCCCAGAATCGGGCACCAGCACCAGCGTCGGGTCCTTTACCGTTAGTCCAGCTGCATTCTGAAAGTTCTCAATGTCGGAAACGTAGACCTCGGATTGGCCGACGATTGCAATCGACTGACCGCTTCCCGTATAGCCAGCGTTATAGGCTTTCGAAATGTCGTAAATGGTATCGATGTCCTTCGGAGTAAGGTAGTGGTCGCCCGACTGGCTGGAAGTAAACTTCTTTCGAAACCGCACGTGCGGCCTCGGACGAAAGCTTGAGAGATTCGCGATCGTTCCCATCACTGAAGCAAGGGTCGCCGGCACCGTGATGTCCCTGGACGGAGCATATTGCCTGATTCCATCGATATTGTAGTAGTGCAACTCTGTGTCGAAGACCTGGTTCACCTGGCCGACAGTTCCAGAGAAATAGATCCGATTCTTGCTGTGAGAAACGCCGTCTACCGAAAATCCCTGCCGGCTGAGCCACGCCGACACCTTAGCAATGTCGCTTTGAGCCATCCCAAACGCGACCGCGAATTGCTCTGGGGTGAGCCAGTGGTGATACATCGCTGACGCCGGATCCTGCTGCGCCGAGATGAGGGCTTGCAGTTGGGCCTCCTGCCCAGAGGAACGGCAGAAAACCAGGCTGATACCGGATAGAGGCATGGAGCCAGGCACAACCCCAACATCGTTTGCGCGCCTTGCCGCCGGCGGCGTCACTGAGATCGTTGCTCGTACCGAGTTGTCGATCTCCGTTGTAATCCTCGCGGGTGGCTCCTGCTGAGCACCGGAGACCTGTGAGCAAAGAAAGAGAGCTGCGGCCAGCCAGATTGCTCCCCGACCGCATTGTTTCCTAGGACTGCGCATAAACATCTTTCTTCTAATACGACCTGATCAGCAAACACGCTACCGCGCCGGAAAAGACAAAAAGGCCACTTCGAATGAGGCGCCAATTCCTCATCCAAACGAAGCTCCACCCTACACAAGAGCAACGTAGGGTTCCTTGAGGATTGCACCGGGACATATTCCCCTCCTGCGTACTCGCGGCCGTGACCAATCGGTTCGCAAGGTACTACTTCTTGGCCGCCTTCACGAACTAAAGGGCGGTGATTGTGACGCTTGACTGCTCCGATGTAGATGTTCAGATCTGAAACGCCGCTCAAACACTGAAGATGCGGATTCTACACATACCTTGCGTAAAGGCTTGGTGATGATTGAGTAAAGAATATGTAACTCCGGCTCTCTCGTCAGACGTTTCCGCTTGGAGGCGAGTATGCAGAGGTTTACGAAACTTAGGAAACACTTAACAAACTCGGGCGCAAGTAGAGCGGAAGATCGCGTACATCAGGAAAAGCAAATACTTGTTCCGAGGTGCTTATGGAAGGTGCAAACAGAAACCCAATGCATCGGCAGCCACCGGTGGTGCTTTATGTGAATGACAATCTGAGATCGACCCGATTCTTAACAGCTATCCTGCAAGAACGTGGATTCGATGTGATCACGGCCAATGACCCCGTGGAAGCCCTGGGAGTTTGCAGGGACTGCGCAATTGACCTGGCGCTTCTAGATTACGATATGCCCGTGATGACGGGTTCACAGCTCGCCGTGGAACTCAAATTCTTGGTTCCCGACGTTCCTGTCGTGCTCCTCAGTGGCCATGCTTCGGTTTCGCAATCTGAATTGGTATTTGTGGACGGACATTTTGGCCCAAACACCACGTTGGATGACCTCATGAAAAATCTAAAGATGTTGGTTGCCGTCGATACAATGGGACCGTTCACCCGCTTAAGAACATGGTGGTCCGATGCAACCTGAGCGGCTTATCGCGTCGGATGGCAGCCTCATGAAAGGACCAAGCGTACCGGTTTCGTGTTCGATGGGCCGCGAGCTCGCAGACCTTGGCGTGAGGCTTTCGGATTGGCATCTTCATTCTGGCGTTACTGCACAGATACGGCGATTTCAGAGCCAGAAACAGCGGTTACTTGCTGATCAGCTTGAACAACGGCTCCCTTCGTAACCTTCACTGGAAAACGGCCGACCGCCTTTGCCTGAAATGTCAGTGTAGTGACAACCCCATGGCCCGATACTCCCCCTGAGTTCGGCGGCCGCGACGCTGTGATATCCACGGCGCCAGTGACTTGATTTTCTCGATGAACTAAGGCGACGATCTGGTCTCCCTGGGAGAGGAATTCTCCGTTTGAAATGTTCAATAGTTCCAGGCCATGCTTGTCGAAGGCGACTTGTAGCGGAACAGCCTGCACATTTTCGCCTCCACTTAAATTTACGCTGACCATGAAGGTAGACCCCTTAGACACGGAGATTCCGGTTGGATCTAGATCCAGGGCTGCAGTTGCTTCTCCCGCGGCTTTCGCGGCCGGCGTGGCCACAGAAGTCTTATTCGGGTCGCTCTGCACAACCTGTTTTGGAGCATGGCGGAGATGAACGGAGTTCGCGGTACCCACATCGATCGTTCTGCGATTGAATTCGTCGAAGTCTCTGCGCCGCACAACGTGAGGGATCACGGCGAAGACGATCTCCGTATTTGTAATCTCCTTGTTCTTCTGAGAAAACAGGTATTTTAGAATCGGGATCTGCGACAGTCCCGGATAGCCTGTCAAAGACTGCGTGTCGTCCTGCTCCAGCATTCCACCCAGCAGGCTGACCTCGCCATCTTTGAGGCGGATTTCATGTTCGACTTTCCTCTGACCGATCACGGGCTCATTAATACCCCCAATACTTTGATAGGAGGTCACTGAAGAGACGTCCAGGGAGATCTTCAGCGTGATATCCCCGTCCGGATGAATGTGAGGCGTGATTTCCACGTTGACTCCTACGTCAATGTACTGAAATTGCGTGGCGTTAAGACCCGTCAGCGAGACTCCGCTGACCGCAGATGAGCTTGTACCGGTTGCCGTTGGCACCCTCTCTCCGATCTTAATTGTTGCCTTCTGCCCATTTATAGAACGAATCTGGGGGTTTTGAATGATTTTCGTGTTGCTGTCCGTGAACAAAGCAGTTGCATTTGCGCTTGAAATCGTGGCGGTGAAGTCGGTCGCGTTCAGATTGGCCAGCGTGTTCAAGTTGATGCCGGTGCTGCTGCTCGAGCTTGACGAACTGCTGCTGCTGCTCGACGAACTGCTGGAGCTGCTGGTGTTGGCTTGCAACTGGACGGTGGCGCTCGTGGGCGGACTGATCCCGAGAGTATGCACAGTATCCCGGCTCACTTGCATTAAGGCGAAATCGATGACGACTTCCGGGGGAGATCGGTCAAAATCGTTAACCATCTTCTCGGCCAGCAAAACTTGGTCCGGGGTTCCGCGAATCACAATCGCTTCCTGGGAAAGCAGTTGCTGAACGCGATTCACGTCGAGCACGGCCCGCAAGGTATTCACAATATCCTGCAGTTCTGTGGGAGCTGTGAAGTTGGAGAGATAAAAGGTCTTCACCACACTCTCTTCCAGTTCCTTGCGTTTCGCCGGATTGTCGGCGGCAACGAAAATGGTATTAGCTGTCATCGGTTTCCAAAAGGTCTTCGACTCGGCAGCGACCAGATCAAGCGCTTCGGTCATTGAGACACCGTTGAGCTCAATACTGAGTCTCCGCGAAGTGAGATCGGGATCAAAAAGCACGTTGACACCGGCAAGTCGGCCGATCGTGTCGTATACCACCTTGGTGTCTTCTGTCAGCTTAAAAGTAATGGGCGCGCTTGAGACGTTGGTGAGCTTAACTGGCCCTTGCGCGTCCAGAATGTCCGGGTTCATGTCTGAGTCCCATGAAGGCGAGGAATTACGCAACCCAGAACGCCCCAAGACCTTCTGAATCATGATGCGGGTACTGTTCATTTGCTGAGTGGCGATCACACTCGAGGGGTCGATCCTTGAAGCCTCTTCAAACAGCTTCAGAGCCTCCTCAAGATCTCCTGCTTGCTGCAGCAGTGTGCCGCGGTGAACCTTTGCCGCTGCCGCCAGGAATCGTATTCGAGTGAGGGCCGTCCGATATTCCGTATTTTTGGGGTTGGCGTTATACGCCTTTTGATAGGCGTCATAGGCAGCCTCGTATTTCTGCTGAGCCTCAAGAGAACGACCCTCTTTGAAGGCTGATTGACCGCTTTCAGCGGCTGCAGTCGCAGCCAGGCAGAAGAAGCAAAGCGCAACGAAAACTACGAGTGGCGTGACTACGAGCTTTCGAAGAACGGAGGTTCTCCCAACACCAGACTGAACATTTAACATTTCGCTTTATTCCTCAGGAAACAATTTGCCCAGTCGACCCGCCGGTGCCCCGGCTTGAAACTCGGCAATGACTTTACGGCAAGCGTTGCAACTTCTGAGAACGTCGGAAGAGAAGCTACCCGCGGGTCTGTCACAAATATTTACATAGTCTTTTCGCAATCTTAACGTTGATCCCAGACCTCTTTACGTTCTAATCGAAGCATGGGCGAGCGCAGATCGGCGGAGTCGTCGGTTGGCTCAGTATCTGGAGAGCCGCAAGTGCCTGACTTCGGCCGGAGAAGGATACGTGCAGTCGTAGCTGACGACTCCTCCGATTGGCCCTGCGTAGTTGCTGCCCTGCTCAAGATGGAGGACGATGTCGAGATTGTCGCCCGCGTAGAAAATGGACAAGAAGCCATCGAAGCGGTGACGGTTCTTCACCCTGAGTTAGCCATCATAGATCTCAGAATCGGTTGCCTGGACGCTTTAACAACGACCAGCCTCTTACTTCACCAATTTCCTCTGCTGGATGTGATCTTGATGGCTGACCGCGATTCGCCTCGGCTCCGCGCCTCGTGCCAGGCTTCCGGAACAAAATACTTTGTACAAAAGGCGAGGTTTCACGAACAATTTCCGCCGGTACTAGCTCAGATCAGGGACTGCCTGGAGGCTTCGGCGGTCGTTGGCAACGATGCTAAGTGATGTGCACGAATCGTGGCTCAGAGGGGGTATGCTTCGCAGGAGCCACGGAACAGGGCCGGGAAAAGCTTCTCCCCCATCCCCCTTCCTGGTCCTTTCTTGCCCACTAGTTACCTGAGAATACTGGGGATTCTTCTTGCGCCGACCAAGAGTTGGCGCTTGTCGAGGAGGTCCGAGAGATCATCGAGCGCTGTTCTGAGATGCTAAAGAAAGATGATGAAGTCTTCGGTACTGCGCCCCATGACCGAACCGCAATTGACCTCCGTACGGCGGCGAACCCTGAGGTCTTTGTGCCCGATGTTTGTCTGCCTGATTTTGGCGGCATCGAAATCGTCAGGTGTCTGCACAGTTCCGATTACCGGGCAAACATCGTTTTCTCGGTTGGAAGGTGGAGGCCGACTTCGTGGCTTTTCTGCAGAAGATTTCGCGATGGAAGGGGCCCTCGAATCGCCATCCGGGGCCCCCCCTCGCGGGATGCATTTTCGTCTCGAACTCGGCATTCTGTCGCACGGGAACATCACATCCCGGTTTCAAGATTGCTGTGTATCATTGTGAAAGCTGCGCAATAGGAGATGTCTGATTTTGGACCGTATTCTGATCGTTGACGATGATGTCGAGATGTGCGCGATGCTCGCCGAATATCTTGAGTCCGAGGGGGTACATGCCGAGGTCGTGCACGAAGGAACTACGGGACTAAAGAGGGCCCTCTCCGATGAGCATGCGCTAATTGTTCTGGATGTCATGCTGCCTGGAATTAATGGTTTGGAGCTGTTGCGACGGCTGCGTTCAGAATCAGCCGCACGAGTGGTACTCCTGACTGCACGTGGAGAGGAGGTTGATCGTATCGTGGGTTTGGAAGTGGGGGCCGACGATTATGTATCCAAGCCGTTTAGCCCCAGAGAGTTGTTGGCTCGGATTCGCGCTGTCCTCCGACGTCCGGTGGTGGATCCCCAGGCCAAGCGCGCGGTTCCAAGGACAGTGCCGATTCTGCTAAATGATATCGAGATGGACTTTGGAACACGAACTGTTCGTCGTAGCGGGAAGCCCATAACCTTGACTGCTGTCGAATTCAATTTATTGGAGTTGTTGCTGCGCTCAGCCGGCCGCGTCGTCACCCGCGAGCAGGTAGCTGAGTTGGTTTTGGGGAGGAACCTGAATTCTTTTGATCGCAGCATTGACGTGCATGTCAGTAAGCTACGACGGAAGTTAGGAAACTTGCCTTCAGGAGACGAGCGAATTCGATCCATACGGAGCGTTGGCTACGTGTACCTCTGCGCTCCTAGTAATAACAGATCGGCCTGATGCACATGAGAACTCTTTTCTGGAAGATCTTCTTATCATTTTGGCTCGTTCAGGCCGCGTTTTTCGCAGTCACTGCACTGCTATTTCGAAGGGCCTTGCCCGAAACTCATCCTCCCGGATTGTCCACTACGAGGAGCTTGCTAGTTTTTTGCGAGCACGAGGCACTTAACATTTACGAGAAGTCCGGCAGTGACGCCCTAGAACAGTACCTGAAAGACCTTCAGCAAACTTCAGGAATTCACTTATTCATTGTGAACTACAGAGGCGAACCGATTTCGAAGACCCTTCTTTCGGGTGAAGAACAGCTGCTCGCGGAACGTGTCGTTCAAACCGAACGATCAGAGCAGAGTAGCGGAGCAGAGAAATCTCTACTAGCGGATCCGGTGGTTCGGGATGGACGATATCTCCTGGTCGCCATCGCTCAACTGCCACGACCCGCCCCTCCTCCTCATCCCCCCGGAACAGAGCCACTGCGCGACTTGGCGTTAGGAGTTGCCATTTCTGGAGTCGTTTGTTTTGGATTGGCGCGTTATCTCACGGCACCGATTGAACGCCTCCGGATGGCGGCTCAACAGCTCTCAAGAGGCGATCTCTCCGCACGCGCGGGCAGGGAGAATGAAAGACGCGGAGACGAGATCGCCGATCTGGTAGGTGACTTCGACAAAATGGCTGTCCAGATCCAATCATTGATATACGCCCAAAGAAGGCTTATCAGTGACGTGTCGCATGAATTTCGATCGCCTCTCACTCGGATCAATCTCGCATTAGAACCAATACGCAAAATCGACAATCTGCGAGTAGCAACGGCAATCGAACGGGTCGAGCGGGAAACGGGTCGACTGGACGAAATGGTTCGCAAGCTACTTGTACTGTCGCGACTAGAAGCCGAAGGTCAACTCGTTGAAATGTCTGATCTGGAGCTCGATGAACTGCTCCAACAGGTTGTCATGGATGCTGACTTCGAAGCTCAGGCTGAGCAACGCAGGGTTGTGCTGCGCAAACTTGAGAGCTGTCATGTTTTGGGTAATGAGGACATGCTTCGGAGTGCGTTCGAAAACATCATCAGGAATGCCATTCGATACACGCGCGCGGAAACTGAGGTGGAAGTTACAGTTCAACGGGATACAGAAAAGGAGGGGAGCACGGTTACTGTCAGGGTGCGAGATCATGGTCCTGGTGTCCCCCCGGAGTCGCTCGAAGCGCTGTTTCGACCTTTCTACCGGCTCGACGACTCCCGTGAGCGCAAGACGGGCGGAGTTGGGCTGGGGTTGTCTATTACAAAACAAGCTGTGATTCTACATAGCGGAAGAGTCGAAGCCGCGAATGTCCCGGATGGTGGCCTCGAGATAACCATCAAATTACCTGCAGTGTTCACTACTGAGCATGTCATTAAACAGCCTGTAAGTCGTAATTCGTAAGCGCTCGGCATCCTTGCCTTGGTGTTTTCGTCTTAGTCGAGCGCCTCGCCGAAGGAACATGGAAGAGGTCGTCGGTGCGATCCCGCACAAGCACCGAAATCAACAACTCACACGGCTATTGCCTCCGGCAGAGCCTGGCGCGTTACGGTTGCTAGCCTCTCAAAATGGCCTGATCGCAACTGGCGAAAAGCAAAAGCAACAGCAGAAGGTTTACTCAACAACGGGCTCCGCCAAAACAAAAGCAACAGCGGGAGGCATACTCCGGGAATTCTCGACGTCCGGCTGCTCCCCAGCATAGCCGAGGGTCTCCCGATTGGACTAGATTGCTAATAAATGGCGGGCCTCGGTTACCACGTTGAAATTTAACTCGCGTGAAGATGAAAGGGCTGCCCGACATCAGGGCAGGTGGAGATAGGGCTGGGTCGGAGTCAGAAGAGTTACTGACATTTACATACTATTTTCAAACTCTTTACGAAGGCGTTAAACACACGCTGTTATTGTCGAGGACGACGGGTTGAGATGGGTCTGGGTCCAAGATGAGTGTCCGATCAGCGGTCGGTCGGAGCCGTTGCTAGATCGTAGTGTGCTGGTACTGGAAGAGGCGCGGCGATCATTGCCAGTTCGTCGCTCTGAAACCACTCCGCCCTACTGAGTATGAAGGCAGTTAGCAGTTAAAAGGATGGGAAACATCCAGGTTTACAAAATGTTTGGACAAGCTTTACCGAATCTTAACCTTGTCAGGTTACATCGGGCAACTCGGGAACTAAGGCAGTCACCCAATGAACATCCACCGCAAACCCTAAGGGTCAAGAAGGAGACGGAATGAAACCAAGCTGGCAGCTCACCTGGATGGGCGTCGGTCTTTTGTACGTCGCGACAGTAGCCAGTATGGGGTGTGGATCATCGCAGAAAGCTACGGTTAGAGTCGTGAACGCGTCACCCGGAGAGGGCTCAATCACGGCCACAGTGGGCGGCACGAGTGTGGCGACAGACCTCGCATATGCAACTGCCTCAAGTTATACCTCCGTCTCCTCTGGATCGCAGACGCTAGACGTCGAGCAATCCGGCAGTTCAAGCTCGGTTGCCAATCAATCGATTAACCTCAGCGGCGGCGACGATTACACGATCTTACTAGCGAATTACTCCTCCAGCGTCGCCGTCGTGACGCTGACCGATAACAACACCGCACCATCTTCTGGTGATGCAAATCTTCGAGTCATCCATGCGGCCCCGGCTTTGCAGGCGGTTGACATATACGTGGTCGCACCGGGAACGGCCCTCGCTTCCGTCACCCCGTCGGCCAGCGATATAAGTTTCGAGTCTGCCACCACTTATCTTCCGCTGGCAGCGGGCACCTGGGAAATCTACTTCACACTCACTGGAGAAAAGCAGGCGTACATTGACAGCGGGCCGCTCTCATTGACTTCTGGATACGTTTATAGCTTGGTGGGTCTTGACGGCTCGGCGGGCGGATACACCTCGGCGCTGGTTACTGATGTCGATTGATGCCCGCGAGCACGGACGCACGACACATCAAACCTTAGGAGTCTTTAAATCGAAATGTTTCCATAACGATTGAAGACCCCCGGGGCAAACAGGCAGGCTATTTTCAGTCGCCAGTACGTGACCGTGCGGGAACAACAGCAAGCAGTTGCATAACAGGACTCCGCGACTCGCATCTGGAGTCAAGGAAGTGCTAGGACACCGATCTGACCGCGTCCGAGCAGGAGGCAGAGGACGAGAAATTGGTCGCTACAGTTCGTGATTTAGACTCTAGTTTTTTTCTTAAGGAAACGTATGCAGCTCCTCGACTCTGTTGTCAGGTCCGTCCACGGCATCTTCAAGATCGTGATTCTATTGGGTCTTCTTAGAGGGTTCTCTCCCTCCGCACTGGCGCAGGGCAACAAGCCAACTAACTCTCAGACTGTCATTGCCGATTACAGCAACAACGGATTGAACACCCCTAACGCACTAGCGGTGGCTGCAAATGGGAGTGTCTTTGTCGTTGATAGCGGAAACAATCGCGTAGTAGAGGAACCCTGGAATAGCAGCACCAAAACCTATGGCAAGCAAACAACCGTGATCAGCAATCTCTTCAACCCCGCTGGCGTCGCGGTCAGCGGAACTGGAAGTTTATTTATCGTGGACACGGGCAACAATCGTCTGGTTGTGCTGCCGTGGGATCAGACTTCTCGAACTTACGGACAGGAGGTGACGTTAGGCTCTGGATTGAACAGCCCTACGGGGGTGGCCGTGGCCCCTGGCGGGAGCGTTTACGTCGCCGATACGGGAAATAATCGTGTTGTAGAGATTCCTTTCGATCGCCGCACTGGTGCCTATGGCCCACAGACAACAGTAGGCGTTGGATTGTTCAGTCCCGAAGGGGTCGCAGTCGGCGAAGGCGGCAAAGTGTACATCGCCAACAGCGGCAATAGTAGCGTGCTCGAAGTTCCGGCCGGCTGCAACGCGTCGCACCGGTGCACCTCGCAGACGATCTTGGCCGATCAGGCAAAGAACGGGTTGTCCTACCCAAAGGATCTCGTGGTCACTGCGAGCGGAAATCTGTATGCCACCCAACCCTACAACAACCAGGTGATCCTGCTTCCTTGGAACAGCGCCACTAGCACATATCGGGCGTCTACGGAAGTTGGGGCAGATCTAGATGGCCCCAACGGTGTGGCATTGGATGCCGCCGGAAATGTTTATATCGCCGACACGCGCAACAATCGAGTGCTGAAGATCGCACCGGAGCAAATGAGAAACCGGCAGAGCGAAGGCCCTACGGGTAGCATGCCCCGCCGTCGTCCGTATTAAGTATCGTGCCGCGGATCATCGCCCACCGAGCTGATGACCACGGGCTGGCGCGGCTGAGAAGCGATCCTGAGTACCTGTCAGTCTGAGATTCCTAACCTGCACACAACTTTACCCTTCGCTAACTGATAATTAACGCGCGCAAACTGGCGCGCATGGTCAAATAATGACTAGCGTTATTGCGACCTGCTGATGAATAATCCCGAGATCGTAAAGCAAAGGCTGAGAGCGTGCGCCAGAGAGTTAGTTCGGACTGCGGCGGTAGCGGCATTGGTTCCGATCGTTTTGTTGCTCAACGGATGCATAGCGCCGACCATCGCGGCGAAGCCAACGATAACGGTGCCTCCCTCATGGAATAGCGTGAACGCCGACACGGTGCAAAGTCCAGCCGGGGACTTGTCGCAGTGGTGGAAGCGATTTGGCGACGACATTTTGTCTGATCTGATCGGGCAGGCGATTAAGAACAACACCAGCCTTCGGACCGCGCGGGCAAATCTTCGGGAGGCGCGTGCGGAGAGAAATCTTGCAGCAGCAAATCGCTTTCCGACCGTCACGGCGTCGTTCTCGGGCACTGGAAACGCGAGCAATTCTCCCGGGGGGAACACTGGGAACATCTTGTCGGGGGGGCTCGACGCGAGTTGGGAGCCCGACGTGTTCGGTTCTTACGGCAACGCCCTGAGAGCGGCAAGGGCCGATGTGGGAAACAGCGAGGCCACCCTTCAGAATGCTTTGGTATCGTTGGTGGCTGAAGTCGCGTTGGACTACGTGGATTTGCGCTCCTACCAGATGCGGCTGGAGATTTCTCGTCAAAACGCAGCGAGCGAAGCCGAAACACTTCAGATCACCGGATGGAGAGCGCAGGCGGGTCTAGTAAGCAGTATCGATGTGGAGCAGGCGCGCTATACCCTGGAGCAAACTCGCGCCGGGATACCTTCCCTGGAAATCGATGTGGCGCAAAGCGAACATGCCCTGGGTACGCTGCTCGGCGTCAGTCCGGGCACTTTAAGTTATCAGTTAGCCGCGCCAGCACCGATTCCGTCGGTGCCGGATGCTGTGGCGATCGGAATTCCTGCCGATACACTGCGACAGCGTCCCGATGTCCGGGCTGCAGAGCGGAAGATCGTTGCCGAGACGGCGCGCCTCGGGCAGAAGAATGCCGCACGCTACCCGAGCTTCTCATTGAGCGGTTCATTCTTGGTCGAGCAACTGCTGGGCACAGCTTCGGGAGGAGCGGTATCGGGAGGCACGACGATCGCCTTGATGAGCGGCACCACGTTGCTGGGCTCAGGCTCCGGCACTGTAACCCAGACTCTTTTTGACCGTGGCCGTATTCGCCAGCAGATTGAAATTCAAAGCGCCGTGCAGGAACAAGCCGTTATCTCGTACGAATCAACCGTGCTCACCGCGTTGCAGGACGTTGAGGACTCCCTCGTTTCGTTTGAGAAAAGTCGAGAACGTTTGGCGGCTTTGAACACGGCTGCCGACGCGGCGCGCAATGCTGCAGCGCTCGCTCACACTCGGTATGCCGCGGGCTTGGTCGATTTCCAGACGGTGCTCGATACCGAACGCACGGTGCTTTCGATTGAGGATAGTGCGGCGCAAACTCAGGCAGATCGCACTACGGCCCTCATCAAGCTCTACAAAGCTCTGGGAGGCGGCTGGTCCTCTGCGGCGGGAACGAACCCTACATCGGCAAAGCAAGGACAACAATCGTGAGCAAAACAATCGCTAAGCCGAATGAGGAACTGGCGCAAATTCTCAGCGGTGAACGAGCGAGCGCTCGACGGACCAAGTACGTCCGGTGGATCCTTGGTGCGATGGCGCTGCTGGTACTCGTGGCCGCATACCGTGTCTGGGCCGCGCGAACACAAAACGTGGCCCCTCGTTATGAGACCGTGCAAGTAATCCGTGGCAAGTTACGGGTTAGGGTGTCGGCAACGGGAAACCTGGCGCCCACTAACAAAGTTGATGTTGGCAGCGAACTCTCTGGTTTGGTCGAAACTGTTCTGGCCCAGGAAAACGACCACGTGAAGAAGGGGCAGATATTGGCCCAACTGGATGTTTCCAAATTGCAAGACGAGATCACGAAGTCCGAAGCCGCTCTGGCCTCATCCCAGGCAAAACTTGCGCAGGCTGAGGCTACGCTGAACCAGGACAGGGTCAGCCTTGATCGGGATCGAGAAGTCTCGCGCTTGTCCGGCGGGAAGGTTCCGTCGAAAACGGAAATGGAGAGCGCGGAGGCCACACTGGCTCGCGCGGAAGCGGATGTGCGCAGCGCGCAAGCGGACGTCAATCAGGCACGCGCCACGCTCAGTTCTGACCAGACGAACCTCTCCAAAGCTTCTATTCGCTCGCCGGTGGATGGGGTGGTGCTTTCGCGTGCGGTTGAGCCAGGCCAAACCGTGGCAGCTTCTCTGCAGGTAACCACTTTGTTTACCGTTGCTGAGGATCTACAGCAGATGGAGCTGAAGGTCGATGTTGATGAGGCCGATGTGGGCGGTGTGAAAGATGGCCAGAACGCCACATTTACCGTGGATGCGTACCCCGGCCGCGAATATTCGGCCCGAGTGACCCGCGTCGCCTACGGCTCGACAACAAAAAACAACGTGGTTTCGTATTCGACTGTGTTGAAGGTCAAGAATGATGACCTCAGTTTGCGTCCTGGGATGACAGGCACCGCCGAGATAGCGACGGTAACCCGCGAGAATGCATTGCTGGTTCCCAGTGCGGCATTGCGTTTCACGCCGTCGACCACCGCAAGCGCGCCACCAAGTCGCGGGCTGATCGGCAGCATTATGCCCGCACCGCCGCCCGACAAATCATCCCAAAGGATGGCGAGCACGTCAAAAGGCAATTCACAGCAGGTCTGGGCCTTGGCAAATGGGAGACCTCTGGCGATTCCGGTGACTACTGGTGTAAGCGATGGAACTCTCACCGAGATCGTTGCCGGAAACCTTGAGCAAGGAATGCTCGTCATCACCGACAACGTGTCCCCAGCAAAATGAACTGCACATTGGATCATGTTCGGCTCGAGGAGATCAGATCCGGGGCACCGGATGAAGCGCTGATCGAATTGCTCGGAGTTACCAAAGCATACGGGCAGGGGGCTTCAGCCTTCCAGGCGCTCTCGGGGATTGATCTGCGCGTCGAAGAAGGGGAGTTTGTCGCGGTCATGGGTCCGAGCGGATCAGGCAAATCCACAGTAATGAATTTGCTCGGCTGTCTGGACACGCCTAGCTCGGGCATCTATAAGTTCCAGGGAGTGCAGGTAGAGCGATTGTCGCGCGACCAGCGCGCTTTGTTGCGAAGGCACTTTCTGGGATTTGTCTTTCAGGGATTCAATTTACTGGCGCGCACGACAGCGCTGGAAAACGTCGAACTTCCGCTGCTCTACCGAAACCGGCCCGCTTCAGAGCGGCGGGAAGCCGCGTGGCAAGCCCTCGCTTCGGTGGGACTGGCCGGCTGGGAAACGCATACGCCCGCTGAACTTTCCGGCGGACAGCAGCAGAGAGTGGCAATAGCGCGCGCGCTGGTTACGGAACCATTGGTGCTACTGGCCGATGAGCCCACCGGAAATCTGGACTCGCAACGCGGGCGCGAGATCATGGAACTGTTGCGATCGCTGAACCGCGATCGCGGGATCACCGTCCTGATAGTCACGCACGATCCCGATATCGCAGCTTACGCCAATCGCATCGTTCGATTTGTTGACGGGCAGATCGAATCCGATACCTTTATCCAGAGGGTGCGCCGATGATCTGGAACAGTCTGGTGATCGCGCTGAAGCAGATGGAACGCAATGTGATGCGTTCATTTCTCACCGTCCTGGGTGTTGTGATTGGCGTTTCTGCGGTGATCACGATGGTCTCGCTCGGGAACGGAGCCACCAAGGCGGTATCGGATCAAATCGCCAGTTTGGGCAGTAATCTGCTGATTGTGATGCCCGGCCAGCGTTTCGGTGCAAGCCGTGCCGGTGCCAGTGCGCCATCATTCAAGATCAGTGATGCCGATGCCATCCGCTCGCAGATCACCGCCCTCAAGGCGGTTGCGCCGACGGCGAGCGACAGTGTCACCCTTGTGTCGGAAGGGAAAAACTGGACGACGACGATCACTGGCACCACCGATGACTACTTCACAGCCGGGAGTTGGCATCTGAGTTCTGGGAGGACGTTCACAGAAACGGAAGAGCGCGCCGGGAAAGCTGTGTGCATCGTGGGCGAGACGGTGAGAAGGAATCTTTTCGGGACTCAAAACCCTGTCGACAGCGAAGTCCGCGTCAAGAATTTCTCCTGCGAGATCGTGGGTCTCCTCACTTCCAAGGGGCAAGCATCGATGGGAAGAGACCAGGACGACACGGTTGTGATGCCTCTCGAGACACTTCAGCGGCGGGTTTTGGGCACACAGGATGTGGGCACTTTGATGGTATCCGTCAGTGAGGGCAGGTCCACCGAGAGTGCGCAGAAACAGATCGAAGCTCTTTTGCGCGAGCGTCGCCATATCACGGGCGACGAAGACGACGATTTCAATGTTCTGGACACAAAAGAAATCGCCGAAACGATGTCGGGCGCGACCCGGGTGCTTACAGCACTGCTGGGCGCGGTAGCCGCAGTCAGTCTACTGGTGGGCGGTATTGGTATCATGAACGTCATGTTAGTTTCGGTCACCGAACGCACTCGGGAGATCGGCACGAGGCTTGCGGTCGGTGCGCGCGAGCACGAAGTTCTGTTGCAGTTTCTGGTGGAGGCCGTAATGCTCTCCTCGGTCGGCGGATTGGTGGGAATCCTTTTGGCCGCTGCGGCTTCTACGCTGCTTGCCCGGCTTATGCAGGTGCCCTTCCTCTTTAATCTTCAGATCAACACGGTGGCTTTCATGTTTTCGGGAGCAATCGGCGTGCTGTTTGGATACTTGCCGGCCAGACGCGCAGCCCGACTCGATCCGATCGAGGCGTTAAGACATGAGTGAGCATCGACGGTCTATCGAGCATCCCAAAGATAGAGCACTGACCATTCACAAAGTGGGAAGCCTCAACACCGGCGTTTGCCTTTCACGGACAAACCCGGCAGCCGGCCCGGTGCTGACTCCTAGCTTATTCCACCGCTAGTTCGATGAACCATCTCGACGCTTCAAGGTCGGACGATCATCATCGCTCTGGCCATTCCCCGTGTTGCCGTCGCTGCCGGCAGAAGTCCGCCGTAAGCTGGGCTTGTTGGCGTCCTTCGGATCCAGCACCTTGTGGCGATTCTCGATCGACGCCAACCGTGCTTTGACCTCGTCGAATTCCGAGGTGGTTACAACGTACTGCGGCCTTGACGGCAGTATCCTTTTAATTTCCTCCTGCGTCTTCTCCACGCGATCCGGAGTCTGTGGGTGCGAGGCGAATGCCTTCGACAGTATCCCGGGCTTCTTCTTCTCCATCGCCTGAATCTTTTCGAAGAACGAGACAAACGCGGACGGGTCATATCCGGCGTGGTACATATACTCCACACCCAGATAGTCTGCCTCGGACTCGAAGTCGCGGGAGAACTTCAGGAAGGTCATGGGGATCGCCAGCCCCGACGCTTCGTACGCTCCGTAGCCAATCGGTCCGCCAATAATGATCAACGGAATCGAGGACATCTGCAACAACTGCGCCCTGGTCATTTCGCGCCCGTAGTGGCACGCCGCCACGTGGGCGATTTCGTGAGCCATTACGCCCGCCATTTCCGCTTCTTCGTCGGCCGCCAGGAGCAACCCGGAGTTCACGTAAAAGAATCCGCCTGGAAGCGCCATTGCATTTACCACGTCGGAGTCGATCACCTTGATGGTAAAGGGTACCTGTGCGTCAGAGTTTCGCACCAGGTTTTGGCCGATCCGGTTGACGTACTCCGTTACCACCGGATCATCTACCAGCTTGATTTGCGACTCGATCTGCTGCGCGTACTTCCGGCCTTGCGCCACCTGGCTTTCCACCGAGTACCAGTTGCCGACGCCGCGCCCGCAGCCAACATTGCGGCTTCCCACCGCATTGACATCTTTCTTCGTGCCATCGTGTTTGATCTGGCTGTCGTCTTGTGCGGGCAGGGTGACCGGGGCCTGCGCGGGTGCATTCTGAACATCACCCGACTTGAGTTGGTCTTTATCCTGATCCTGAACCTGCGCCAACGTCCAGAGGCCTACGGTGAAGGTCGGTATTGCCATCGCGATTGCCAGCCATCGCAATTTCATGGAAGACTCCCTCGCACCAAACATGTTCTTACCGACTCATGTACGCCCGCCCGCGCGGTACGATCCTGATTTCCCCGCGTGGGTGTCTATGCCTGTAATACGGTATTGAGAAAAGACAGAACCGCCGACGAAGGGCAAACTCGCCTGCGTTTCCGTAGAGAGTCAAGCAATTTCGTTATGCTCATCTTTTTGTAACCTCTTCATCGCCACGGCGACAGAAGTCAGCTGCAACGATCAAAGAGCGATCGAGCTCTCGAGCACAACCGGGTCTATCACTTCGCACCCTCAAGCAGATGCGAAGCCTCTCCGCCCCGACGTAAATGCTTCGTTATGTTTCTGTAAAGTTTTGTACCCCACGAAGAAACACCCGTTGGCCACTTACAAACGCGGTTCTCGCACCGCCGATTCTTCCTCCGGGGATGAAGCCGTTTCTTGAACATCATTCGTAACGACTTGGTTTTGGTCGCGTAAAGTTTGTCGCCACTCTGCGGCCGGGAATGACCTTTGGAGTGTGACGCATGCCTAGGTCCTGAACCGTTGTTCTGGATAGCGGTTGCCTAGCGAAGGTCTGGAAACCATCTCGACCTTGCCGCCCATATGCTCCCGAAAGTTCGAAAGGTGCAGTGGGAAGGGGTGAAAGCATCAAGAAGAGCGCAAGAACAGACAGGCAACGCGGTTGGGCACTAGCCATATTAAGAGCAAGCGGCGGCGTAGCTCGACCCGGTCCTCATGGAAGCGACCACCTCTGAGAAGGCAGAGGCTTGACATCGCCCTCCCCCCAGGATTACCTCGACCGCGCGTAAGATGTTAATGCGCAGATACTAAAACCCTTTCGCCTTCAGCATGGTGTCAAGATCCTCCGGGTGAAGCGCCCTCACCACAGCGTCTTCACGGCCCAGTTCATTCTGAAACACCAATTGAGCCAGCGATTCTTCAAGAGTGAAGGAACCTTGCTTGCGGGTGATCGTGATCTCCTGGTGCAGGTGCTGCAGCGCGTTCTTGCGGATATGCTGCCGCGCCCCGTAGCCGACCATCAGCAGCTCCGCTGCCGGCACACGCCCTCCGTTCCGTCGTGGAATCAGGGTCTGTGTCAGCATGGCAGCGAGGGCCATGGCCATCTCCGCACGAACAGAGTGCTGCCGTTCCTGCGGGAAGGAGTCGGCGATTCGCGAAACCGTCGAGGCCGCGTCGGTAGTATGCAGGGTCGTGAACACGAGATGCCCGGTCTCGGCCGCCGAGAGCGCGATTCTCGCAGTCTCCGGGTCGCGCATTTCGCCCACGACGATCACGTCCGGCGCCTGTCGCAGGGCGGCTCGTAGCGCGATTGGGAAGTCAGGGGCGTCGATCCCGATTTCGACCTGCTCGATGATGCTAAGGCCGTGGGAGTGCTCGTATTCGATCGGGTCCTCAATCGCGACAATGTGGCGTGCTTCGCGCTGGTTGATTTCGTTCACCAAGGCCGCGAGAGTCGTGGTCTTCCCGGAGCCGGTCGCTCCGCCGATGATCACCAGCCCGCGCTGCAACTTCGCCAATGCAGCGATTCCCGGCGGTAGACGAAGTTCTTGGAGCGTCGGTATCCTGGATGGAAGGGCTCGAACCGTGGCAGCGGCCCGTCCCCGTTCGCGATGTAGATTGATGCGGAACCGACCCCGACCCTTGGTTCGATAAGACGAGTCCGCGACGTGGTTTTGTTCATACTCTTGACGTGCATGCGGTGGCAGCGCAGGGAGCACCGCAGCTTCAATCTCTTCGTGCGAGAGAGGGTCGTTGCCGATGGTGACAAGAGATCCCTCCACGCGCATAGACGCAGGCGCCTGCGCGACCAACAGCAGGTCGCTACCATTCCGCGAGACCAACTCTTGGAGCCACGAATTTAGTTGACCAGAGTCTTGGGTTTCGGGCTCCGGCTGAATGCCTAGAATGCGAGCTGGATTTTCTTCGCCTGTCATCGTCCTACTCTATCGTGCCTTCCCTCCTCGGGGAAATTGACACAGAATCTTTACACTCACTTAACCCATTCCCAACGCTCGTCGCACAACTGCGCTGAAAAGATCACCATCACACGGGTATGAAATCAATACCTAGGGAGATGGCGCCAGTCGGTAACACGTTATCCCGCTAGCTACTATCATGTCCGTCGCTAGGGGCGAGTGTCTGAACCACGGACAGGTGTCTGATACCCCAGATGCAAGGGAGCATTTAGTGATGTTGCGAACAGGATTCTTTCTTGCCCTCGTCGCTTTTCTAACAACAACAGCTGTCTTTGCCCAGGAGAATCGTTCTGAGTTTAGTCTCCAAGGGGCGGGATTCTTCACAAAGGCTACCAGCGGGAGTGTCTACACTTACCGTCCAGCGGAGACCGGCGGTTTCCTTACAGCCTACCGTTATCGTTTGCATCGTGGACTATCAGCGGAGGTTGTTTATGGCTTCGATCGCGACACTCAAAAGTTCAGCTATTCCGGAGGGGCGTTTAGGGTGCAATCGAACAATCACCAGGCGACAGCGGCTTTGGTCGAGGCTCTGCCGTCGTTCGGCAAGGCTAGGTTCAGTCCTTACATCTTGGCGGGAGGTGGAGCTCTAGTGTTCAGCCCGCGGGCCAATTCGTTGTTAGGAAGAGAAACGCAAGCGAAGCCAACGTTCGTTTACGGAGGCGGAGTGAACTACTCGCTTTTTAGGCGAATATCCTTTCGTGTCGAATACCGGGGTCTGGTGTATTCCGCACCTGACTTTGGATTCGGGGGCTTGAATAATTCGATCACGCATACAGCGCAGCCTTCAGCTGGCCTGACTTTCCATTTCTGAATGCGGACTGAATTGTTGCGAGTCAGTCGGTTGTCAGACTGCCTCGCAGATCCGGATTATCGCGATGCTTCGAGCAAAACGTGGAATTCGACGGAGAATTTGAATGAAGCCAAGATACAAAGCTCCAACGACACCTTCAGCTTCATTCACCTTCTGGACGGCTTTATTGACGTTGACGTTCTCCTTGGTAGCAGTTGCGCAAAAGCCTGCTGTTGGCGCCGGGATCCCCATCCCGACCGTTAGCATCGGACCCGATGGTATCAAGATCAATCTGCCCCAGCCTCCTGCTGGACCTGGCATGCGATTTGGAGGCCCAAGAACGACGGCCGATCCCCCCACTTTGCAACCGGGCGACGAAACTGAACTGGAAGCATTTCGCCACGCATTGGCAGCTCAGGCTATGCCAGCGCAGGTGTCGGCGTATCTCTCTCTCGTGACGAGCACGAGGACAGTCATCAGCAAATTTGAAGATTTGCGGACGCTATTGGACCTGGAGAGTGCGAGCACGGAATGGTCGGCCAAGAGAGTTGCATTTGATGAGTCCCTTGAAAAGGCTCGCACATTGAACCAGGCTTTCGTGCAAGGTTTTTCTGAAAAACAGAAGGGCGCATTAAAAGAAGTCACCTCGAACTTGATTCGCGCCGATTCCCGGCTAGCGGACCGGGCCAAGGTACTGGACGCGAGGATCGCCACTCTGACAACGAGGAAGGGCGACCTCATCAGTTCATCCCACAAAGTTGAGGAGGCCCTGGCTGACTTTCGCCAGCAACAGCGCGTGTTGGGAAAAGAAATGTATGCCCTTCCGGACCCAGGGGAAGAGCAACCTATCTTCACGATGCCGCCCTCGACAAATTCTGTGAGAATAGGTAGCCAGACGATCGCGGTTCGCACTTCCGGCACGATTTCTCGCACTCCAGAAGCAAACTTCGATAATGTAGTCCATCTGCAGATGACCTCAAGTCTGGGTGACCTCGAGCAATCCATTACCCCAATATTGCAATCTCAACTCGCTCACTCCGATCCCTGTGGAGAGCAGGTCACCATTCAGCAAGCCATGGTTAGCACTTACTCCCCGACAATCGATGTCTGGGTCCAGTTGCATTTTGAACGTTGGGCATGCCTAGGCACCTCTGCATCGAAAACGCCGATGGAAGTCATGGAGGCAAACGGTACCATGACGGTCAAGATCACTCCCGTAGTCGAAAAGGATGGATCGCTGTCGATCCTCACCCAGATGGAGGCAGTCGAAGCAAATGGAATGCTGGCCGAAATGCTGCGTTCCGGTCTTCTGGGCGACACAGTACGTGAGAAAATCAAGAAAAGCTTGGTTACAGCCTTGCAGAACGGCCTGAAGCTTAACGCGGTATTATTGTCGATAGGGCCCGACTCGGCAGCCATCGAAACTGCCAAATTTGTTAGGGACAGTGACGGTGGAACCATTGCGCTGGACGGACACTTGCATCTTTCGGGCGAACAAGTTGCGGCACTGAACGATCAAAAATCCGAAAGCCCGCTAGCTCACGAGAATTCGCAGCGCTAGCTCCTAAACTTGCGGGTTGCTATGCCACACCAAGTAAGCGATCGTATTTTAGTTTCAGAACTGTGTCAGGCCACCGAAGTCGTCGTCCCGCTCGCGGAACTCACGCCACCATTTTCGCTGCTGTCCCGCCGAAATGTTAAGCTGAGCCCTTGGTTTACTCTCGAACGAGCAGGGCCAGCCTGGGAAATAGGAACTTCCCGCTAAGATCGTCAATGACATTTACTTGGCAGGTATAGAAACCTGGCTTGAGCTGGTCCAAGGGAACATCTAACTGAAACACTGTTGCGTTACGATCAGCCTCACTAACCGTTTTGGCCTCCACAATAGGCGTCTCGAATACTTTCGCGCTGCCTTGAAAAAATAGCACGTTACTTAACACGCGGACGTCGTTTGTGGCAGGACGTTTTGCTTTTCCCCCGCTTACCTGCGTAGCATCGTACACTTCATAATATAAATAAAGATGTTGGGCGGCCGAGAATACGTGCGTCACGCTGGGGACGATTTCTGAACCGTTGCGAACCAGCGGATCACCGTACTTTTTTCTTTTCGACGGCTGTAATTGACTCGAAAGTACGACCGAACTCACCTTCAAGGGTTGAGACTTCAGATTGGGAATCGTGATATCGGTTTCGAACGATCCCATGCGTCCGGTTTGATTTTCCCGCACCACGAACTTGAGATGATAATGTCCCGGCGTAAGAAAGAAAGCGTTGTTGTATTGCACATTTTTCTGACGCACTTGTGAGGAAGTGTTCACAGAGAGCTTGACCGTATCGCGAATCTGATCCACCGGCCGCCTGCCGGGCAGATCCTGCACCATCCCAACAATGTCGAGCGTGGACCTATCCTCGTTGCTTTTGCTGACGAACGGGATCTCTGAACCCGGCACAACGATCGAAACCGGCACGAAGAACTTATCGCCGCTCATCCGGAAGTAGCCAGCCGAAAGATAGACTGGCATGTCTGTGCTTGGCAGCTCGGAGGCTAACTCTTGCTGCAGTTGCAATTCCCGATCTTCCTGGTTCGAGTGCCTGAAATCAGCCGGTGCATAATAGCCGCGGCGATACTTTATCTTGTAATCTGGAGCCTTCAAACGAACAGTGATATGCCGATATTTTCCGTCTCGCGCAGGGTTTGTACTGCGATAGCCGAGAATATAGTAGGTCGAGGTGTCTTCCTGAAGTCCTCGAAAAACCTCCCCGAAGTCATTTGAGTCGAGAAAGGCACGCCCACCCGTATCTTCTGCCAGGGTAACGAGCGTTTCCTGGCTGCCGAGATTCGAGTCAAAGGCGCTCAACGTCGCCTGCCCCGAGTAGGGAGAAGTTCCCCGCAAGCTTGCGTTCTGAGCTTCGCCCCCAGGGACAATAGCTTGCAGCCCGCGCAGGTCCATCGAATAGATCGAGAGGTTCGCACGCACGGCGGCATTGGTCGCAGCTCGGAGTTCCGACTGGTTTTCGACGCCGGTGCGTTCCATCCCGCTTGAGAAATAGATTAGTGATTTCTTCTGTTCAATCCTTTCCAGGCTCTGTGCGATCGAGCGGAGAGCTTCAAGCCTCCGATCGGTGTTGAAGATGTTGTATTCGGTGTCTTCCACCGCAAAAGACGTGGCAGTATCGGGCGTGCCTTCGGTCGAACCCGTGGAGCCGGACTGATATCCCTGCCCTGCTCCGGGGCTGAATGACGCCAACACCTGTTTGAGTTTGGCGTGATCCACGGTAAATGCTTGATTGATCTGTAATGAGCTTCCCAGGGACACAATCGAAACCAGGTCTGTGGGAAGCATCTGCTTGTCTACGTAATTGATGGCGGCAGTTGCTGCGCGAGCAATTTCCTCGGGCTCCATATCAGCCAAATCAAAAAAGAAGATCATCAGCCGCCGATCCCGGTAGCTGCTGTCAGAATTCGCGAGTGGCTTCCCAACGTTGTTTTGCGGCTCTGGACTGGAACGCGTCGTCTTTGCGGGAACTTCACTTAAAGGAAGCGCATCCACGTTCTCCATGTCGAAGGACGCGATCTGCTGCCGCTTTCCGTCCTCGAGCAGCGTGAAGTCCTCAGCCTTTAGATTGCGGACGAAGCGGCCACCCTTATCCCGAACCTCGACATTCACCAAAACCAGTTCAGCATTCGATTTGAATGTGTAAGATTGCTGCTGCGCATGGGCCGTGGTTACCAAGTGTGCAAGCAGCAGCAAGGCCAAACAGGATTTCCTGGTGCAAGTGCACATGCTAGCAGCCCTCAAAATCGAAACCTCGCCGTCAGTTGAATAGTTCGCATCGAGCCCACGGCCGTTACTTGGCCAAAAGTGGGTGAGTTCAGCGTCGTATCGATCGAGGAATACTGTGGGCGGTTGAAGACGTTCGAGGCCGATGCTCGGAGTTCCAAAACGCGCCCTTCCCGCATCGAAAAAACCTTGGTCAGCGCCATGTCGAAGAGCAGTGTCCCGGGACCAATGATGCTGTTTCGACGCGCATCTCCATAAACGCAGGGAAGGTTCAGGGGATTATCGGCGGAATTGTTACAATCAGCCAGCGACACCGGAGCCTGGAATGCCGCGGTGTTGAACCAGCGTCGAATCGTGGGATCGGCGATGCTGATCGATGACCCCGGTACCACGTTCGCACGAATCGTAGCGATCGTGCCGCTCTCGACATCGGCCCCGAGCACCGTCGGAGTGAATGGCAGCCCCGAGGCAATAGTCCAATCCCCGCTCAGCTGCCAATCACCCAAAATAGCCCGCCACGGACTTAAATCAGAAAGCCATCGCTTGTCGTGACCGAAGGGAAGTTCAACCAGGTAGTCGCCGGTAAGCTTGTGCGTCTGGTTGAAAGAGGACAGAGCCCGTTCGGCTGACAGATTGAAGGGATTCTGTGCAACCGTGGTTGCAGTTCCCCCAACCCTAGCAGCATCATCGATCGACTTGGCGAATGTGTAGGTTCCACCTACTGAGAAACCAGCGTGCAGGCGTTTCCTGAGTCGTACCGATCCCGCGCTGGCGTGGGAATCGGCGCCGGAGGATTCCCAGTTGAAAGTATCGACCGTCGCAAGGCGAATTCCCCCCCGATCACGGTTGGGCGCCTCCAAGATGTCGAGGCTTGTACCTTTTGTTCCCGTGTAGTCGATGTTGAGCGTGAGCGTCGGCCTGATCTCGCGCTGTACATTCAGATTCCAGATCTGCACATACCCCAGCCGGTAGTTCGGATTCACAGCGTAGTTGTTGGTTAGTTGACAGTCAGTTTCGCCGCTCGTCTGGCATACAGGAAGTGCCGGTGCTGGAAAGCCGTTCTGCAATGTAAGGCTTCCAGCATTGGTTTGGACGTTGGTGGCGGTGGTCGCGAATGGCGGCTGGAACGCAAGCTGCTGCGCGACGTTTTGATACGCCGTCGTGTTGTAGTTGATTCCGTACCCCGCGCGAACGATTGTCTTCTGCCAGGGCTTCCATGCGACCCCGATCCGGGGCGCAAAGTTGGTGCGATCCGGATGCGTCAAGGTGGACGGGTATACCCCATGATAGGAACTGCTTGCGCCCGGCAGCACGAGTTGCACGGAGTTCGCTGAGTTAACGGTCGCGTTGGCGAGAAAGGCAGGCGATACGTCTAGGCTCGCAATCTGATCATTCAGCTCTTTGAAGGGTGAGACATACTCATAACGCGCGCCCAGGTTCAATGTCAGGTTGCCACGCATTCGCCAATCTTCCTGGACATACAAGTCCCAGAAATTTCCGCGGAAGTGGTAGTTGTTCGCTCCGGCCTCCGTGGTCTGCAAGCGTGTCTGCTCGGGCAGCCCCAGCAGAAAGTCAGCAAAGTCAAACCCGGTGTTGGCCACCTGTGTTCCATTCACAGTGTGGGCTGTATTCAGTCCCGTAAACACGAACGTTCCACGGGCATCGCTACTTGCCTCGGTGTTCAGCTGGATCCGCCGGAAATCGCCTCCCCAGCGTAACGTGTGCTTGCCGCTGTGCCAGATCATATTGTCCGAGAATGTCCATGTCTGATTGCGTACGAGTTGCGGATTCGTATCCGTCAAACTGGCGAAATCCACGAATGACAAATTGGGAAGCCCCCAATCAAAAGGATTCTCAGACACCCCGCCAATCCCAAGGTCGCCGGCGACATTCTGGGAGAAGGCGTAAAGATTTTGCGTCGACGTGCGGCTGCGGTTGAAATCCACGTGGGCCAAATTTGTAATCCTTCCGAAGCTGTGGACATAGCCCAGAGGGATATCAAAGCTCCGCACAGTCGTGGCCCCTCCCACACTCGGAAACGGGTTCGTCAGACCGGTGTTGGACGAGTGATAGTGAAAGCCGAAGAGCAAGTCGTTGTGGGGTCCTTGAAAACCGCCGGGGCCCGGCGGGCCGGGAGGAAATTGCGCGGCCCCGGCTCCAAGGAAACGGTTTACCCGGATGTTCAGATCATCGCTGTTGTCCTTCGCGGTAGTGACGTAGTGAAAATTCTGCGTGTCGGCCTCGGCTCCCGCTATATTTGGCAAGGGAATGTATTGCAAAAGGCCGGTTGCAATCGGACTCACCGCGAGTCCCGAATTCTGCAGATTGTCTCCTGGGATAGCTGTCCCCGTATACGGATTAACGATCTGAACGGCATTTCCTTGATATGTCGAATGCGAAAAGTCCCCGCTGCGTTCCGCCGAAGTTGGCACTGTCGAGAAAGCATCGTATGGGTTTTCGCTCCGCGAACCGCTGTAGTTGAAAAAGAAGAAAGTCTTGTTGCTGGCATAGACCTTTGGAATTCTTAGGGGCCCGCCCAAATTTGCGCCAAGCTGATTCTGCAAGTAACCCGGCTTCGTAACAGGCTGACCAGTCAGTGAGTACGGCGCTGCATTCAGGGCATCGCTCCCCACTGTGTAAAACAACGAACCATGCGGACGATTCAGATTGAACCGCCCGCGGTTCCGTCCAAATAGAACGAACGGCGGCGCACCGCCGCCTGATCCACCGAATCCCGATCCCGGCCCACCTCCAGGTCCACCGCCCCCAGGACCACCAAGCGCTCCACCACCGGGACCTCCAGCACTTCCGCTTGGCCCGTAATCTTGTTGTCGGAACTCCTCAAAACGCTGGCGCATCTCTTCACTGCTCATGTTGGCGAACGATGTAGCAGTGTTGGCAGAAACCGATACAGACTCGGTGCCGCTCGTGTTGGACATTCCAGGGGCAAACAGAGCGGAGTTCACCGACTCCACCCCCCCCGTAACACCATTGGCCCCATCAAATTCACTGTCGCTCTGGAGCAAAGATAGGGTTCGGAAACCCTGAGTCGCCGGCCCGGTTGCAAGGCTTGCCTGCTGCCCCCGTTTTTTGTCGAGTTCCTGCGCCCGCGAAAGTAAGATCAGGTCAAAATCCGCCTCTGCTGTGGGCGAACTGGCACGGATCACCACCTCTTGGGTCGATGAAGCAAAGGGCGCCATCTGTGCGCGCACAACATAGCGGCCATTTGCGCTCACCTCCAGGTTGTACTTCCCGTTGACATCAGTGGACGTGTTTGTTTTTTGCCCAGTCAGCGCATTTGCTGCGGTTATGGCCACGCCGGGGATAGGTGTTCCGGATGACTTCACCGCACCGCGAATGGCACGTGCTTCATTGCCGGGAAAAGTGTTCTGTGCATCAAGAAGTGGAGAGACCATAAAGAGCAGCGCGACGGCTGCGCTGACTAACGGCGGCGCAGTAGTTATCCAATGGCTGCATTGCCTGGAACCCACCCCCATGCGTGAAGTCTTGAGCTACCTTTCTCAAACGACATTCGTGATCAGGCGCCGTGGGCAACCAGAAGCCTATTGGGGCCCGGGCTTGCCATCCGGGGGCGTGCCCATAAAGTGCGGCTCACCCACAATTAGGTCCGCTGGCACGAAGACGTCTTTTTTTACCTCGCCGCGTCCAAACACGTGATCTCCGACCTTAATGTCTGCAAGGGTTATGCTTTCCTCGTCCTTGCGAAATGATGTGTTCTCATCAACGGTGATGTTTTGAGTCACGCCGTCGGGACGAAGAAGGGTGATCTGTGTTCCGTTGATCGCTTTGACTTCTCCCGCGATAAAGTGTTTGCCGAGAGCTTCCCGGGACTCAGGACCCGGTCCTCCTGCAGGACGGCCACCAACTATTCTTGCTTGCACAACTCCATCTTTCAGGTCACCGCCAACGAAGATGTCATCTCCTACCTTGAAGTCACTTAGCTTAGCCGGATGACGGTTTTTGCGGAATTGGGTGTCCCGCGTGGTCGTAACTTGAACCGTTGCGCCGTCAGGCGTGTTAATGATTAGTTTGTTGTCATCGATTGCTGTAATCGTTCCAGAGACTCCAGGACCACGATGACGCGGTCCCGGCTGTTCACTTCCCGGCTCCTGCAGAGGCGGATTGGCCACTCCATCTTGACTCCAACCCAAAACACTCGTGAGCGCCAACATCCCGACAATGCACATTCTCCGCATAAGGACACACCTTTCCGGGTGCTTGTACTATGACCCATCGCCTTCAAACAGGTGGTAAAGCATCCGTTAAGCAAACGTAAAAATCTGTAAAGGCCGGAATTGTCGCCTCCCTAATCTTCCTTGGGCGTCGACAAATTATCTGCTCGCTCCAGTTCGTCCAGCTTGCGGCGCTGCTCCCAATTCAGCAGTTCGTAGATCCTGGCGTGCATGTATGAATTCGCGACGATCAGTTTGGAAAGCGCTGCAGCCTGCGAGGCCGCCACAGCATGGACTTCTTCCTCAGAGTCCTTGCCGTCGACATGGCCTCGGTTGAGCCACGATAGTCTGTGGCCGGCAGTTCTGATCTCCACCATAATGGGCTCGAGGTTACGACGCTCGTTCTCCATGAGTTCTTCGATAGCGGCGGCCTGTGCTTGCGTTAGCTGCAGATATTGAACCAGCGAAGGGTTCAATTGCAGCGATGAAAACGGCAGCCCAACCATCAGCGTTTCGCCCGGTTGCGATGTCTTCATTCCGTGTTGCGCAGCCTCATCCCGATCGATCTCGCGCTCCAGCATTGCATGAAGAGCACTGAGTAGCTGAAATTGCATCATCGCCACCTGATAACGCTCGCCGGTGGTCTCTTCAGCCTGTTCTTGGCTTAGCTGACCGAATTGAACCGCTTGTGAGATTGCACCCAACTCATTCGAGAACCGCCGTGAGACCGCCTCCATCTGTGCTTCGTACTCCCGGAGCAAATCATTCGGGCCGCGTGGGGTTGCCGGACTTGCCGTCAAAATGGTTTCTAGCGGACCGCCGCTAGTCGGTGCCACTTTAATCTGTGGCGGCTGGGCTTCTAAATCATCTCTGCCGAAAGCCTGCGCCTGTAATAAGGCGACAAAACTTAAGAGACTGACAATGAGTGCGAGAATGGTTCTCATTGCGAGCATCCTCCTTTCTAAACACAGATGCGACTTTCAAGATCGTCTTGCGTAAACATTGGGTGATGCTTTTGTAAAGGGAGGTGTTTGACCAGTTCCGGTGCGCTGTTTGTACAAGCTGAGAGTATTGTCAGTGCATGTTTGGAACGACGAGAGGTGTGGAGCGAACTAATGTTCACAGACGATATCCGATTGGAGACGGATTCAGGGGCAGAGCACTATGCTACGACTCCTGGTTGGAGACAGCTCGTTAGCACCTTTGGTTACCTGTCGCTGAAATCGTTCGAAGACAGAATTGACGCGAAGGTTACTCAAATCATCGTTGCGATCAGGGCAAGGAACTCACCTTCTCGCCGCGCGTTCCCGCGCGCGAACCCCTCGCCTCTCTAGTGCTCTCCTCGCTCCTGATCGCGCTGCTCCCTCCTTCCTGGTGAGTGCGCAGATGTAGCTGCACGGCTCAGTCGTTGACAGTGCAACCTGGAGGCTGAGCGTTCAGTTGGATCCGATGCGTAACCCCTCCAACGCGTTGTGTTGGTCTGGCGGCAACGGTCCCATTTACAAGAACTTTACGCATGCTTTTCGAACTCTTAACTCAGGGAAAAAGGTCATTGACATTAAATCGTATACATGGGCTTTTCATGGGAGAACCCGCTCGCGGGAGAAGATTGTCCGAGCTGTGGCGGTCTAGGTCTGATTACAAAACCAGGAATCTCTCCGTCTCTTCCGGACCCAACGACTCCCCTTCAGGAAACGTGTCCCTCGTGTGGCGGCAGCGGCAGACGGTCTCGGACATAGCCCGGAACCCCGATTCAGAAGCCAGGGTTATAAGCGCCGGAGATCACTGTGCTGGAATGCGAGAATCCCAGGGTTGGAGCGATGGAGACAAAACCTGCTATTCCCTGGAGATCCGAGGAGTAGATTTTGCGGCGAGCAATGGCCGGGAAAGCGGGCGCACCCACTTGCTTACGACGGTCGGCAAAGTCTCGCTGAGTCGCCGTCGGATTTTGGGACTACGGAGTCGACAATGGCACAGATTGCAGCGCCAGGCCGACCGGTATATGTATCCCCCACAGACACCTCCTGTTTTGGCATCGCCGTTATCAGTCACGGAAACCGTGACCAAGCGATCGCTTATGATCAGAATCCCCGCTGCGTTGAGCGATACCGCAGGATGGCCGACTTTACGCACCGGTACAGTGTTTCCGTACTCAATGAAAAACGGAAGCGGTTCACTCTTTGCAGTGCAGGGACCCATAAGAGCAAAACTTTACCTTTACTTTACTAACACTTAACCACGAACCAAAACGGTGTGTATTCAAATGTCCTGCATAGCACGAAGGCTTAAAACGCGCGTTGAAATTAGAAGGAGGATGTTCAACTTCACCGGGCGTCAGAGCTGTGCCGGATCCGTGCCACGAGATCCCCTGGTTTCGACGGTACGGATCCCGTTGTAAGTCTGCCGAGTTCAAGCTATTGTTTCTCGACAGACTTCAACGGGAAACGGTTCGAGCTTTGGACCGGCGGCCGGCCGAGTGCTGGCCGATATCGTGGTGCTTTTTGATCAGTTTCTCTGTGAGCGTCTGACCACACACCTGTTGGAATGACGGCGTCTGTGTTGAAGTGTCCGAATGACAGCAAGAACAGAGTTTTCAGCGCCCAAGCGACGTACCGAACCCAGAACGCTTAGTTCTTCATCCGAAACCACCGCTGCCAAACTTGGAGGCACACTATCAACCCAATAGTAGCGACTCCATTTTTCGTGCCCTGCGACAAGTTGACCTAGAAATCGGGCGAGTGCAGAACAAGCAGAACGGAGTTCGTGCTCCTCAGATTCGTCCCCGTGTCCACGAGCACCCATGTACGAGCGCACGTTACGAGCCAATATCGCGCATTCTCTTCCTGTGGGTTCGTCGCAACACCCTCCGCCGACGAGGTTACATCATCAACTGTTGTAACCGGGCGTTTACACTCATTGAGGTTTGGCGAGCTGCCAGACCGGGGATCAATGAGTGTAATGACGTATCAGAAGTTACTTCTAACAGAAAAGCTGCAGCTGCAGCCGGGCACTTCGTATTCCTAATCCTGAACCGCTCGGAGCATTACGGCATCATCCGGAAGGCCACGTTGCTCTTGAGTGTCCTCTTGCAAGTCAAGGCAAGCTTTCAGAGCGGCGGTCGGGGAGCTTTATCCAGCATTGCCTGGAATGCCGCAATCTCTTCTGGCCGGCTCCATAGCAGTTCGTGAGTTTGCGTCCTGCAGTAGTCGTCTGGATATTCCCAGAAAGGCTGCACAGTCACCCGTGTCATACTGTTAGCTTCCACCAACGAATACGACCATACTTTTTTCGTCGTCATATCGGGGCAGGCGCTTGATGCCATGAAAAGCGCCCCTACAAGCGGCATTTCCCCTGGCTTCGAGAAGCGGAACTGCAGAGGTGTGTCAGAGTCGAGCGCGTAGCCGTCTCTCAGATTATATTGAACGATCAGGGTCTTGATTGTCTGCGCCGACGCCTTAGCAGTGAATACATACGGTCCCGGCTGAGTCTTTGGCTTCTTATCCCGCGCAGCCCCAAAGGTCGTCATTACCAACAACAGAATCAGAACACGCTTCATACTTTTACCCCACTCTGACTCTACTGAGATAACCCTCTGAACTGCTAATTACCGGAGTCATCTAGCGCCTTCGGTTCAGCAAGCCACTGCTCAGTCTATGCCGCAACCGCGCGGCTGCGGCAATCCTCCTCATCCCGGGACTGGTTTCTACTTTGCATTTCCTCTGATTCGTCGCACTCTCATTGACCTATGGGTCTGGGCGATTCCAGATACAGCAACCGCCATCGGAAGATCCCGTCTAAGGACTCTGGCCGCCATGGAGGAGGGCGCCCCGCGGTCGTCCGGACGAAATACAGAAATGGATCGACCTGGGTTGGCTGAAGTCACGCGCCCTGAGCACAGCCGGAACGAAAGCCAACATCATCCATCCCAATGATTTCTGCGAGTTCGTGAAAGAGCATGGGCGCCCCGTCGCGAGCCGGCGTCTTTCCTATGACGCATTGTGGTTCGCCCAGAACTACGTGGTTCCGCCCCGCCACACAGAATTGCCGCCACCGCCCGACATTCCGAAGCAGCATCGACACTATGACGGGTAGAGTCGTTTCTACTGGCTCGAACCAACGCGCCGTCGATTGCAGATTTCTATTCGCGAGGCAGCTCGAATGAGCCGCATGGTTGCGAACGACTTGTCCCGAGCTTGGATGCTACATCGACCGAGTCTCCGGGCGAGTATGCCTTCGACTCAGAGATTCCCGAAGTTTTTCGACCAAATCCTCCGGTTCAAACGGCTTTTGCAGCAAGATGATGCTTCCATCAGCGAGCAGCCGGTTTTCTAGTAGCGCATCCTCGGAATAGCCGGAGATGAAAACCACTGGATGGTATGCGAGTGCCGGCAACGTAAAGCAGCGGCACATAATGGTCCGGCGTGGGCACTGCTAGTTCTGCTTCACTGCCGAGCTGATCCTCGTAATTCACGAGCGGCTTATACTCTCCCGCGAGGAGCAGCTCGCGGACTCGAGTTTCAAACGAAATCGCCCAATCGTACGGCTCCGGTGCGTGCCGTCCCCAAGCATAGGCATGCAGGTTGTGCACGATGTTGCCGCTACCGAGGATGAGAACGCCTTCTTCTCGTAAGCGCGCCAGGCGCTTGCCGACTTCGTAATGGAACGAGGGCGGTTGCGTTTCATCAATGCTGAGTTGAACAACTGGAATATCGGCTTGTGGATAGACGTGGCGCAGAACCGACCAAGTACCGTGGTCGAGACCCCAGCGGTCGTCGCGACGCACCGGCACATGAGCAAGCAATTTCTGGACGCGCGCAGCGAGGTGGGGATCACCCGGCGCGGGATATTGCACCTGATATAGCTCGGGTGGAAAGCCGCCGAAATCGTGGATCGTCCTCGGCGCGGTGCTCACGGTGACGGCTGCGTCTTCGATGTACCAGTGGGCCGACACCGAAAGTATTGCCTTCGGCTTCGGCAGGGTCGCGCCGATCGATGCCCAGCGCTGCGTATAAGGGTTCACCAGCAGCGCATTCATCGGATTCCCGTGCCCAATAAACAACGCTGGCATCCGCTCGGCCATTGTTGGATCGCTCGTCGTTACGCAGCCTTTTGCTCTTGGCTCGGCATTAGGCCTATTTGCTTCAGCATGCCCATGAGATCGTAAAAAAGATTCTCTTCCACGATCTGACCTTGTTCGTTCCAGCGCGCAACGGTACAGAAATCCACGTGGAAACTCTTGTTCGTGGGCTGGATCACCGTTCCGCCTGGCATCGTCATCGGACCTGTCATCGTTCCCCTGAAATCTGCCACAGTGCAGGTCCATTCGCCCTGAGCAATCTCGACTTTATAAGGATGATTAATCAGATGATTGTCGGGGAACGTCTTGAAAAATTCGATGGACTCCGCCTTGTGATTGTCGCGCCCTCTCGTTGGTTCGGCCTGACCAGGCCAGAAGACGGTGGTGTCCTTCGAATGCCGCTTTTCAAAGGTATCCCAATCCTGTGCGTTCCACGAATCGTCGAGTGTCCGCATGAGCTCAAGATTGTTCTGTGTCATGTGATCCTCCAAAAATACGAACTCGGACAGGTTGCCTAAGCACGTGCTAGCCATCAGCCTGCCGGGGGTTCATTCTATGCCTGACTGGCTCTTAGCTTCGCCCCTAACACATTGGGTAGGAACGGTACTCGCATATGTCCTCCCTGTGAGAAAGCTCTGGGTTCAAACTAGTCCATCGTGAAACTTGGGGTCGGCTGCATGCGCTCCGTTACAGAAAGGTTTGTTCTCGGACTTGCCGCAGCGGCACAGTGTCATGCGATTGCGAATTTCGTAGGCTTGGCCATTGGCGCCGACGAGTGGGATACCTCCACGAACCCACAACGGACCGCTACACTTCTGCGCCGGATCCTCAACTAATCCGATTGAATGTGGCAGTTTCGGCTCGATTGATTCTCCGTCGTGTTTGTCAACCGCGATTAATCGACCGGAAGGGCAGTTACCCACTTGCTGGAGAAACTGCACTCGCACCTTGGGATCATCGGTGTTTTTCACCTCATTCCAAACTTGGCCGTTTGGATCGCAAAAGCGTGCGAACGCGCACAAGACCTCGGCATCAGCGAGTTGCATCGACGGCCCTTCGAGCACTTGCGCCTGCTCCGTGACGGGCTTTCGACTGGCAGTTTCGGTCCCGTCGAAACCGATCTTGGCATGCGTGCCGTCGCAGAACGGTTTCTTGTTCGAGTTTCCGCAGCGGCAGAGTGCATATTGCGCGGATGCGGGGAAAGCATTACCCTCAACCCACTCAGTTGACTCGCCCGCGGCGTTAACTCCGATTGTCTCAAGCCTGAGTGATACCGAACCGGAGACGATGTAAGGTCCATTTCTTGAGACGGTGATCGTTTTGTGGCTAGACATGCGTCACCATCAAATTAGGCGGCTTCCGAGACCTTAGATTATGCATGGCCGATTCTATTAAATTAGGCAGCACGTGAGCAGTTTACGCCTCTTTGCTGTGACGAACTATGGATTGTCGACCGCCGATGAAGGTGATGGAATGAAGAGAAGCAACGGTTCGAGAATGCGCATAGCGACAGCTTTCTCCACAGTGGCCGTCGTGTTTCTAGCAACACGATTGACGGCACAGGTTGCGTCACTCGATCCGGCCAAAATGCCACCCATAGGCACGGTCGATCAACGATTTCAGTCCTATAACATTGAAATGGTGGAAGTGATCGGCGGAAGATTTTGGAAACCGTACGGCAGCACCACGAACAAGAGTAAAGCGCAGGAGCGTGCCCGGGAGGATGGTTTCACTCCGGCAGGCATAGACCCGAACCTTTATCAATACCGAGCACCCATTGATCTTTCAAATTCGCGATTGCGAAAGTTGGCAGCTGCATTGGGCCCGGCGTACGTGCGAGTCAGCGGCACGTGGGCCAATAGTGCTTATTTTCAGAATTCGGAAAATGCCGCCGCTGCCAATGCGCCATCGGGCTTCAGCGGAGTCCTAACGCGAGAGGAATGGAAGGGCGTCGTCGATTTTTCTCGTGCGGTGAATGCCGAAATCGTGACATCGGTGGCTACGGGGCTAGGATCGCGTGATGCTCAAGGCGTATGGACCTCGGATCAGGCGCGGCGATTGTTCGAATACACCAAGTCCACTGGAGGGCGAATCGCTGCAAGCGAATTCATGAATGAGCCGACATTTGCAGTCATGGGCGGCGCACCGAAAGGATACGATGCCGCAAGCTATGGCCGCGACGTCGCGGTGTTTCGTTCGTTCCTTCGAAAAACAGCGCCCGATACACTATTTCTTGGTCCAGGTTCAGTTGGCGAGGGACCGTTCGCAATACCAATGGCTGGCGGAGTACTGAAATCCGAAGACCTGCTTCACGCGGCCGGTCTGGTATTCGACGTTTTTTCTTACCATCTCTATGCCGCTATTTCGCAGCGGTGTGCAAGCATCGGCGCATCATCACAGACAACGGCAGTAGCGGCACTTTCTCAAGACTGGCTCTCGCGACCGGAAAAGATTGGCACATTCTACGCGGATCTTCAAGACAAGTTCGAACCGGGTAAATCACTCTGGATTACGGAAACCGCCGATGCAGCCTGCGGTGGAAACCCTTGGGCGTCGACTTTTCTGGACACCTTCCGATATCTTGTTCAACATGCAAGCCTCGCCCAGCGTGGTGTGAAAGTGATTATGCACAACACACTGGCATCAAGCGACTACGGCTTGTTAGACGAAAATACATTCGCACCACGTCCGAATTACTGGGCCGCTTTGCTTTGGCGACGCCTCATGGGTGTGAAGGTTCTCGATCCACAGATAGCATCAACTCCGAATCTCTATGCTTATGCGCACTGTCTACGAAACCATTTCGGCGGCGTCGCGCTCTTGGTCATTAATGCCGACGAACACCAAATCCAACAGATCACTTTGGCCTCTGAGGCAGAACGCTACACACTGACGGCCAAGCAACTTCAAGACAGTACGGTGCAGCTTAATGGGAAGACGCTTGAACTGAACAGCGATAGCGACGTCCCAGAATTTGTAGGTCAGCGAACGCGCACAGGTCGTATCAGTTTCGCGCCAGCCAGCATTACGTTCCTGGCAATTCCCAACGCTAGCAACAGCAGTTGTCGCTAGCTCGCGATCCGACTCACCTTGTGGCGATTTGACTCAAGGAGACTACTTTCATGAGCGAGAAGAAGCCGACAGCGATCCTTGCAAGTCTAGCCACATTGCTTCCAGAACTAGTGGCTGTCTACAAAGACATCCATGCCCACCCCGAGTTGTCGATGCACGAGACACGAACCGCTCAGATAGCGGCGGATCATCTCAAGGCAAATGGCTTTGAGGTCACCACAGGAGTCGGCAAGACAGGAGTTGTCGGTATATTGCGCAACGGAGACGGCCCAACCGTAATGCTGCGCGCTGACATGGATGCGTTGCCCATCAAGGAAGCTACTGGACTCCCCTATGCGAGTACAGTTACAGCGACAGGTCCCGATGGCAAGACCGTGCCAGTGGCGCACTCCTGCGGGCACGACATGCACGTGGCTTGCTTGATTGGAGCGACCTCGCTGTTTGCCAAAAGCCGCGATAGCTGGCATGGAACGTTGATGCCAGTCTTTCAACCAGGGGAGGAGACGGCACAGGGCGCTCAAGCCATGATTGACGACGGGCTCTTCAAACGGTTTACGAAGCCCGATGTGGTACTCGGGCAACACGTCATGAGCTTGCCATCCGGGCACCTCGATTGGCGTACAGGAGTTGTGACCTCCGCTGCTGACAGCCTGCAAATTCGTTTGTTTGGGCGTGGTGCGCATGGCTCGATGCCAGAGGCGAGCATTGATCCCGTTGTCATGGCCGCCTCTACCGTCATGAGGCTGCAAACCATCGTCTCGCGAGAAGTCGCTCCAACAGATTCCGCCGTGGTGACGATTGGGGCGCTGCAGGCGGGCACGAAAGAGAACGTTATTCCTGACGAGGCGATTATCAAGTTAAACGTGCGTACCTTTGATGAGGGGGTCCGCAAACATGTGCTTGCAGCCATTGAACGAATTGTGAATGCCGAAGCAGCAGCTTCAGGTGCGCCGAAGCTACCGGAGATAACTCCACTGGACCACTATTCATTGGTAACAAACGATGTCGATGCGACAAAGAAGGTCGTTGACGCGTTTCGCCAAAACTTCCCTGACGGCTCCGTAGAGCAAACGAAACCTACGATGGCGAGCGAGGATTTTGGATGCTTTGGAGCAGAGTGGCACGCTCCGGCGGTGTTCTGGTTCTTTGGCGGTGACGATCCTGAGGTATATGACAAGGCGAAGAAGGATGGAACGCTCAATTCGCTACCGACCAACCACAATCCGCGCTTTGCACCGGTGATCCACCCAACTCTGGAGACCGGTGTAAAGGCCCTGGCTGTTGCGGCGTATGCATGGTTGGCCTCGTGAACAGCATCCTGATGCACGGGCATCAACTAGCGGGTCCTTTTCTGGATGCGGTAGATCTGCTTGGCACATTCGTTTTCGCACTCAGCGGTGCGGCAGCGGGTGTCAAAAGCCGGTTCGACCTGTTCGGTCTAATGGCCCTCTCGTTCGCGGCCGGTAATGCCGGCGGGATCACACGAGATGTGCTGATTGGCGCGGTGCCACCAGCGGCCATCAGCGACTGGCGCTATCTCGGGGTCTCTCTTCTGGCAGGATTGGTGACGTTCTTCTGGTATCCCAATATCGATAAACGTCGCAGGCTGGTGTTGTTATTCGACGCCGCGGGACTCGGCCTGTTTGCCGTCGCCGGCACACAAAAGGCGCTCATCGCGGGACTCAATCCGGTGATGGCGATTTTTATGGGAGTGCTAACTGGGATTGGTGGTGGCATATTGCGCGATGTTCTTGTCAACCAAACGCCGACGGTGCTTGAGGCGGATATTTATGCAGTTGCTGGGCTAGCCGCTGGCGTCGTAGTGGTGATCGGATATGAATTGCATTACCCGGCTTTTGTGGTGTTGACGGTGGGCGCACTACTTTGCCTCTGGCTGCGAGTGATGGCGATATACCGAGGATGGCATTTGCCCGTTGCCCAGTCGCAGAATCGGCGGGATTGAATCATCGTTGGCTACGTCGCTTAAGAGTTTGGGCCAGAGAAGCGAGCTTTCCGATCTAGGAGCTTGTCGGCTAAGCGCTTTACCTAGCACAGGTCGGCTTGTAGGAAGTTTCACCATCGGTACTGGGAAACGCGCTTGGCGCCATCAACTCCAGAGTTGTATGCAATACGGACGTAATCCAGGTCGGGACATACGCATAGGTAACGAAAAGTCGGCTTGTAGAACGGGACCTGTGATTAAGACCTCCGCCACAGGATTAATCACGAATTGGGTGGCGTGGGAGGAGCGAGATTTCGCAGGGTTTCGGATCGTAGAATCACCCACGGTAATCACCCACGATCCACCCGTCTTTGGCGTATCTTCCAGTGTTTAGCAGTCCCACGGCAACCATTGAAGTTGTTGGAAACACTGGAAATACGAGTTCTGAAAAGGCTGGCGTCGGCGGTTCAACTCCGTCCCTGGCCACCATTATTCCAAAAGACTTAGCGGAAATCCGGCAACCAGAGATTCGTAAAATCACCCACGGCCGATCACACACTATTGGATGACCTGTTGGGCAGTTTCCTCGTTCAGACCCATTGCCTCGATCATCTTGGT
>Ga0326727_10002310_pt1 | contig 65988 bp, 62 predicted proteins | sample MB2enrmetagenome_FD_207643 | JGI IMG/M metagenome (GOLD analysis project Ga0326727, IMG submission 207643) | Lab enriched peat soil microbial communities from McLean, Ithaca, NY, United States - MB29MY | ecosystem: Environmental > Terrestrial > Soil > Wetlands > Peat | place: USA: New York...
CCCACCGACGGAGCATCCGGCGCCGAGAACCCCAACCTTCCGGCGCGCCGACTCCGTCCCAGGGCTCTGGTCAAAGCGCCCAGGCGCTTCAGCACAGGTATGGGAAACGTAGATGAAATACCCCTGCGTCAGCCCAGAATCAGGCAAGATTCTCCTTGCTCACATTCCCCGTTGGAGCTAAAAATGGGCCAGAGTTGACATTTAGGTTAATTACCACCACGAGCCGCTGACTCGCCTTCTGTTTCAGCCAACGACCCGCGTGCGGATAACGGCCCAGTGAACGGGCATGAATTGCCAGTTTCCAGTGCGGCGCAGGCAAGGTGAAGGATTGGGCACATTCACCCGACTGATTCCTGCAATCTTTTTCTGGCGCTTTCCTGGCGGTGACGTTCGCTTCCTAGCAGTAGCCGGATTTCTGTCAGACCACAATGTCAAGGACGAATATGAGAGGACACCGTAACCGGGCGGCATGGGGCCACAGCCAGGGGCCGGGATTTGGGTTAGGGAGCGGCTCCGCATTCACACTGATTGAACTGTTGGTGGTAATCGCGATCATCAGCCTGCTGGCGGCGCTGCTGTTGCCGGCGTTATCGCGGGCAAGAGAGAAGGCCCGGAGCGTGCAATGCCTCAGCAACCTGCGCCAGATCAACCTCGGCTTCAAGATGGCGGTAGATGACGACTCCGGCCAGTTTGGCTGGGGCCCTTTGCATCCAGGCGGTCCCTATCCTGGTCCGTATGGGTACTGGGATTCCGGTGTGGCAAACTGGTATATGAAGTACTGGGGCCAAGCGAACCAAGGGTGGATTTGTCCCGACGCACCCCAGGTGCCGGTGAACCCGAATTCCGTCAGGCTGCCCGGACCCGGCCTGTGCTACGCGGGCACGATTAACTCGGCCTGGCAGACTGTTGGTTGGTGGTTTTGGTGGTGGGATGGTGGGCCGCCGCTGAGCAGCACAAATCGAGCCGGAAGCTATGCGGCCAACAACTGGCTGGCTCAGTGGGGGTGGTGGGGAGTGTGGGAAGCGCCTTGGGGAGTGCCGCAGTGGGTCTGGACCAAGGAAGACCAGATTGCGCACACGTCGCAGACGCCGGTCTTGGCGGATGGGATCTCGTTCTGGGGGGTCTGGCCCAGGGAGACGGATTTACCACCGTCCAACCTCCAAACGAGCCTGCCTGGGGCCAGCGGATGGGGCATGAACATGGTAACAATCCCGCGTCATGGCTCGCGACCGAGCAGCGTTCCGACGAATCAGCGGCCACAAGACAAGTTACCCGGGGGCATCAACGTTTCGTTTTACGATGGCCACGTGGCGCAGGTGCGATTGGAGAACTTGTGGCAACTGGAATGGCATCGGGGTTGGCAAGCGCCGGCCAAGCGGCCCGGTTTGTGATGTGGTTGGTGGTGCGGCGCGGGCTGGGGTCATCTATATGTTCGGAGCGGGGCTAACCGCACTTTAAGAGTGCGGATCTGGAAGGGGTGCAGGTCGAACTGGAGCGTTTCCTGGGCCGTTTTTAGCTTCGCTGTGGAGTCCTCCATGAGGTTGGCTTCCTCGGCCGAGATGACTTTGGCATGGAGCGTGATCGCGGCGCCTGTGACAGGCTCGCCGGCTGCCTCGTAAACGCGGATGACGATGGCGCCATCGTTCGCGGGTTTCAAGGCGCTGAGGACGACATTGGAAGGGGACAGGTCCAGCAGGCCCCAGCGGTCGGACAAAGTGCCGGGGTGGGGCGAACTCTTACGGACGATGAGGGGGTTATTGAATTCGAGGCCCGCGCGGCATGAACCGGCGGCGCGCCAGTCGCCTTCGTGAGGCACCAAGGCATACTGCAGGGTGCGCGTCTGATCCAGTTCCAGGCCGGAATCACTTCCCTGGCCTTCAAAGCCGCCGCCGATGCCGTAGGATTGAATGCGCGAGGATCGCAGCAGGGAAAGCATCAGCGTGCCGTCGGCCACGTTATTGCCGGGCAGGCCACGGTTCAGCAGGGTCAGGCCGTGCGCGCCGTCGCTGTAGTCCATCCAGTTTTGTGCGGGGAACTCCTGGGCGTTGGGGCGTTCGATGGCGCCGAAGGGGATTCCCTGGAAGTTGCGTCCCGTCTTAAGCGAGGTAGGCACGAGGAGGCGATAGCGAACAAACTTGTCGCGGTTGAGAATGGCAGTTTGGAAGTCGAGCCGTCGCAGTCCCTGGTATAGCCTTACGGTGGTCGTAAGCGTATTCGAGCCGAGCGGATGCTGGACCTGGACTTCGGAGAAGACAGGCCCGCGCCGCACGGTACCGCTCCTGGCCGGTTCCTCGGTGCTAAAATGAGCCTGGCCCACTCGTGGCACATTGAGGGGACGGGTCATGACCAGACTCTGTGCGCCGTCGAGATTGTGGTAGAGTTCCCAAAAATCGCCCGAATCCGGTTCAAGCGCGATGACGTCGGCGGGCCCGCTCAGCGCCTCCCAATTGCCGCGCCTGAGTTGAAGGCTGAGCAAGGCGCCGGAAGTCACGTCGAGGTTGGCGCGGCAAAAATCGTTCTCGAAGGAGCAATTCCCGTTCGTTTCGGTGAGGCTCACGTCGGAGCCGCGGGCGGACTGCCGCGGCAGCAGGTGGTAAACCTGATAGCCCAGCGCGGGAACGTTACGCGCCAGAAAGGCGAACTTGACTCGCCTCAGACTTGCATCCTGAAACCGCTCCGCCGCCAGAATCTGGCTGGCCACCGGGGTTCCGGCGCCTTCGACCAGGTCGAAATCCTGAATACCGCCCGAGGCGAAGCCTACATCCCCTTCGGCGACCTCCGTGCGGGGCCAACCCACGGTGTTGAAAACAACGAGAGGCACGCCGGGGCCGGTGGTATTGATGCGCCCGAGGATATCGTCCAGACGCGTGTCCAACATTTCCTCGGCAAGGCGCTGGGAGAAGTCATAGCCGTGCAGCGTGTCTTCGTACACGCGGTCAGTCATGACGCCGGAAGCGAGGTCGTGGGTGACATTAAACAGGGCGGGTTCCCAGGCGCGCCAAGTCATTTGGTTGTCCACCGGTTTTCCCAGCCAGTTGGCCAGGACGCCGAATTTCTCGACGGTGGTGAGCAACCGTTCGGCGTTGCGCATCCGTTGCTTAAGTTCGATGCGGCTGCTGTAGATTCCCTGGAACAGCGGATTGCGCTCGCCGGTTATTACGGGGAGGTCTTTTCGCCTGGCGACGGATGCCTGGAAATCGGTGGGGACGCCAATGCGCAAGGTAAATGGCAGGCCAGGTTGGGCATTGAACTGCTCGACCAGGCGGGCGACATACAGCTCGGGTTCGGAGACATCCACTCCCGCCAATCCAACGCGGTCGCCGGCTCGCGAAAAAGGAGCGAGGTCGTCCCAGTGCCGCCGCATGAAATCGGTGAAGTGAGGCAAATCGGTCGGTGGGCCGTAAAGGTAGCCATAGGAAAAGGGCAGCCAGAAGGCCGGGAGGCGCGTGCCGTCCAGGCCTTGCCAGAGGAATTCGGAAGGCATCTTGGTGCGGTCCTCGACGCCCCGGGAGAACCAGAAGGACTGGTAACCGGCCAACCGAAGGAGTTGGGGCATTTGAGCATGGTGGCCAAAGGTATCGAGGAGCCAGCCGACCTTGACGTCCACGCCCAAGGTGTCGCGGCAAAAGCCTTTGGCGTAGAGCATCTGGCGGACAAAGGACTCGCCGCTGGGCATGTTATCGTCGGGCATGACGTTCAACCCGCAAACGATTTGGAGGCGGCCTTCGGCGACGAATTGGCGGAAGGCGGGAGCCGCTTCAGGGTAGCGTTGGAGGAAAGGTTTGAAATAGGCGACCTGGTCGAGAGTGAACCGGTAATTGGGATGTTCCTTCAGCAAGCGAAGGGCAGTAAGAATATGCGGCAGACCCATATCGAGGTCCTCCTCGCGGGTCTTGAAGACGGCGCCTTCCCAGTGCGTGTGGGGGATCAGGCAGAACGTGGGTTTGGTGTCGCCGGCGGGCGGCAGGGCAGCCGGGGTTCCCTCCTGACCCGAGGCCGGGATGTGCAGGGCGGCAAGCGCCGAGACTAACAGGGCGACCGCCAGGTGGTTGCACATCATGAATCTGCACGGCCCACTCATTGCCGGGAGCTTGGCACGAGCGCCGACCGATTAGCCAGCAGACTTTTTAGATGTCGTTCTTCCCGGTGGGGTCGAGTTGCTTATTTCGCGCCCTGGTCAACCCAGCCGCGGACTAACCCTACTTGCTCGGCCGTGAGCGGCTTGGGCGGAGGGCCGGGGTCACGTGATCCACCCGGCCCGCCGGCCCCGCCAGGCGGTGGCCCACCGCCAAAGCCGCCAAACTGGCCCGGAGGCGGTCCGCCCGGCCCACCCGGTCCACGGCCGCCCGGCCCGCGCTTCGGGGGCATCGCCGTTTCAACGTCGAGTTGCGCCACGGCGATGACCAGCCGGCTTTCACTGCTCTTGCCGGGCACGACGACCTTGCCATCCTCGCTGCCTTTGAGCAGGGTCTCGAGGCTGTCGAGACGCAGGTTGGCGCGGGGGCGGTCGGCGCCGTGGCAGCGAAAGCATGAAGCCTGCAGGAGGGGACGAATGTCGTTGGTGTAGGTGAGGCCAGTTTTATTGGAAGCTGGCGGCAGCTTGGCCAGGTTGGTTTGCGCGGCGAAGACCGACAAACCGGTGGTGGCAAGGCCGAGAAGCAACAGTATGGACTTGGTTCTCATAATTACATTCTTACATTTTGTGATTTTGTTGTGGCCAAGCTATGCGCAGGAACCTTAAGGGAACATTAAGACGAGAATTAATTTGGTGGGGGGTTGGTTTCTGGCGCGTCGCCATCTGCACAGCGCTCCGGGTGACCTTCGGCTGATGAGACGCCACGGCGCCGGTTCAATCTGAGCAAGCCAGTTGAACCAACGCGAAGACGCAAAAGTGCGGAGACGCAGAGATTTCGGCTTGCTGACACCTCTACCTACTGAGGATTCTCAAAAACCAGGTAGAGCGGGGCTTCGCCAACTTGGACCTCAAGCTGTCGGGGACCAACTTGAGTGGCGACAGGTCGTGATGCAGGATTGACGGTGAGCGGCATGAGCTGAGCGTCCACAAGCCTCCCGGGGACGCGGTCGAGGGTGGTGGTGAAATCTCTCCCGTCACCGGTCGGCGACCACACGGCCCAGGTGATCTGCCGGGAGTCATTCCGATATTCCTGCACCCGCAACCGGCCGGGGGCGTTGGTGATGATGCCGTGAAAACGATAGCCACCGAGCACGCGCTGCAGATGGGCGAGCGCATAGAAGGAGGGTTTGGGCTGAAAATGCCGGGTAATGCCCGCGCTCGCATGGAGCCGCGGCTGATCCTCGTCATTGAAAAAGAAGATGTAAGCGCGTTCGACGGGCGTTGCCGAGAACACCAGCAGTGAGCGCACGAGCCATTGCGCTTGCTGCACGTCGGTCACCCCAATCCACCTGGCGAAATCACCCGTGGGCTCCGGTGGTTTGGTGCTGCTGTCATAACCAAATTCCGTAAGCCAGACCGGCTTGGCCGGCGCGTGGGTGTCCCGCCATTGGCAAAGCGCCTCCACATCCTGGAGGTAATGCGGCAACTTCGGGTCTTCCGGAAAGCTCCGGCGCCAGGTGGGCCAGCCTTCGAGTTGGGCGTAGCTATGCACGTTGAGCACATCCAGCAATTCCGGGCAGCTCGCCACGCAGTCAACACTCTTTTCGTAGTCGCGGCTTTTGCCGGTGGTGAGATTGCACGTCGCGATCTTCAGCTTGGGATCGCCGGCGCGGACGCCTGCCGCCATAGCTTTGAACATGCGCGTGTAGTCCGCGTCACTCCATTTGCCGGGCTCGTTGCCGATCTCGACGGCCTCGACGAGCTTGCGTTTGCCCGATGGGCCGAATGCATGTGCGAACGCCTTGCTATAAGACCAGGCGTCGGCTTCGAGGTTTTCCCAGTTGGTCTGGCTTACCGATTCAAACATCAGGCAAGCATCAGTTTTCCAACCTTTCGCACACCAGGAACCATAAACCTGGTTCCAATCCACACCGTTCTTGGCGAGCGGGAAGCCGGGCAGTTCGGCCGAGTCGTTGCCCAGATCCCATTCGACCGGATGATAATCCCGCACTAATCCGCACACCGGACGATAAAGGTCCGGTTTAAATTGAACGGTGTGCCCGTTGATGCCGATGAAATCACGCATCAGAGGGCGAGTCTCGCCCGCCGCCGCGAGCAACACTCCCGTCCCCGGCAGAGCGAAACAAAGGCAAAGGCCAGGCAAAACTCCCGAATTAAGTGACTTTGGGAACAGCATGATCGAATCGTAGCGCGCTGTTTCCAAGAGTGAAGCCTTGAATCCGACAACACAAGATGAGTTGCTGGTTCTCTTCTGTCACGCGGTTCCTTATTCCACGTCGCGGCCGGACAGGCCGTCCACGGTCAGGATATAGCTGAGGATCGGGAACATGGGCGAGCAGGCTAACCACGTGCACGGCACTCGTCAACTTACTTAGTGTTGGAGGTTGACGGCCAGCCAGCGTTCTCGACGAAGCATGCCGCGAGGTGGGCGCGGATGCCCCCGGCAAGAAGGCTTGGCCGACGGCGGAGTCGGGCCTCCGGCAAGCGTGATGCCACGGCACTGCCCGCGTGATGCTAGCCCATTGCTGGCGTGATGTCTCGAAGGAGGCTCGAAGGTGTTTCGAAGGAGCCTCGAAGGGGCTTCGAAGGGAATCGGGGAAAATCCACTGTCTGCGGCGGTCTCTCGGCCGTTTCGCCTGCGCGGGGCCACTTTGGCTCCGGCATGCGTAATTAGACCCCGGCGATTCGGCTTTATTCATTCCGCCCGGGTCTTTTCCAAGAATTGAGAGGTGCCGGTGGGCGACACCATCCGGGCCCCGTTTCGTCCCACATTTTGGGCGGTTCGTCACTGTCGCCTGGGCTTTGCGCGGGGTGTCGGGTTGGTTGACGGCGGGGCAAGGCCGTTGAAAAGTGGCGCGGCATCGCCGGGTGGCACGCCCGGCAGACCCGCAGGCGGGGACGCCTGCGCCACTTTGTGAACGGCGTTGCATGGCGGGATGGCGATTGAAAAGGCGCCTGGTTGCCTGTATGAGAGAGACGATAGAATTGGCACGCGCGACTGACAGTATGGCGGTGGAACGGGCGCGCCCGTGGTGGCGGCGCCGAGCGATGCTGCTGTGTACCGTGGGGTGGACGGTGTTTGTGGGGTTAGCGCTCTGGTGGCTGATGCGAGGCAACACAGGCCGGTCGGTGTTGATCGTTCGCGAGGCGCAGTCACCGGCGCCGAAGGTCCTTGAGGGTCCCCATGCGATATTCAGGGCTGAAATGGGATTCCAACGGGTTTGTCCCTGGATACTACTGAGTCCTTACGTTGCGCTGGTGGCCATGTGCTTTCCGCTGGAACGCGGCCGGCTCCGGCTGGGTTTGCCGCTGAATCTCGGGGCTTGCGCGGTCTTCATCGCTGCGTCACACGCGATCAACGCCGGGACCCGCGTGACGTTCGCGAGTATCACGATTCTCAAGTCCGAAGCGGTGCCAGGGGGTAGTCCGGAGACGAATCTGACCCGGGTGGAGATGCGGAGCGCGGCGGCTTGGGACTCGCTGGAGGAACGGATGGCCGGGGGCTCAGGCGGGAAAGGACCAGCCGGGGAGGACTGGCCCGGCATGGTGTTCGGGCCGGGTGAGAACGCAGCGTACGCGAGCCTTACAAACTCGCTGGTTCGAGCGCATCCTGGGTCCAAGCCGCCGCCGCCTTTGTCGGGAGCGCCGGGTTGGAGTCTCTGGTCGTCGTTGTTGGACCTGTTGGCGTATGGCGCGGTGGCGGGGCTGGCGCACGCCGTGCATTTTTACCGTCGGTTCCGCGAGCGGGAACGCCGAGCGCTATTGTTGGAATCGAATCTTGCCAACGCGCGGCTCGACGCGTTGCGGGCGCAGTTGCAGCCGCATTTCCTGTTTAACAGTTTGAACGCCATTGCCGCCTTGCTGCGGCGCGATCCGCGCCTGGCCGAGGCGACACTGTTGTCGTTGAGTGAGTTGCTGCGCCTGGCGCTCCGTCAGTCGGAGAGGCAGGAGATTGCGCTGCGGGAGGAGTTGGAGTTTGTGCGGCGTCACCTTGAGATTCAGCAGACCCGATTCGGGGACAGGCTGCGGGTGGAGCAGGACATTGAGGCGGCGGCGCTGAATTGCGCGGTGCCGACGCTCCTGCTCCAGCCGCTAGTCGAGAACGCCATCCGGCACGGCCTTGAGCCGGATGGGAACGCCGGCCTGGTGCGGTTAACGGCGCGCAAGCAGGACGGGAGATTGGTGCTGACGGTGGAGGACGACGGGGCAGGGTTCGCTGCGCAGGCCGGCGGCATTTCTGACCGGAAGGCGATGGTGCTGCAAGCGGGACCAGACTCGTCGCCGGTTGCAGGGAGCCCGCCGGCTGGCGCCAGGCACGCTGCACGAAGTGGGACGGGAATCGGCCTGGCCAACTTGCGGGCGAGGCTGGAGACGCTTTACGGTACTGGGCAGGCGCTTGAGCTGGGCCCGCGTGCTGGAGGGGGCGTCACGGTGCGCATCGAGATCCCTTGGCGTTCGGTGACGGCAGCCGAGACGCTGAGCACCCTGAACGGCTTGTGAAGCTGCGTGCCATCATCGCCGACGACGAGCCGCTGGCGCGGGAGCGGGTTCGTTCACTGCTGGCGGCGGAGCCAGACCTGGAAGTGGTCGCGGAATGCGCGAATGGCGCACAGACACTGAAGGCGACACAGGAGCACAGACCGGACGTGCTGTTTCTGGACGTGCAAATGCCGCGGCTGAGTGGATTCGAGGTGCTCGAAGCGCTGGAGTGGGACCAGGTCCCGGTGGTCATCTTTACCACGGCGCATGATGAACATGCGATGCGGGCCTTTGAAGTCAACGCCTTGGATTACCTGCTCAAGCCGTTCACCGAGGCGCGTTTCAAGGCGGCGGTGCAGCGGGCGCGGGACCAATTGGGGAAAGGCGGCCGGCACCGGCCAGATCCGCAAATTGCAGCGTTGCTGACTCACCTGCATGCGGCCAGCCCCCGCGGGCGGATACTGGTCCGGACGCCGACGCGCATTGTGTTTCTGCGGCGCGAGGAGATAGACCATGTGGAATCGGCGGGCAATTATGTGGTGCTGCATGTTGGGAAGGAAACCCACATCGTGCGCGAGACCACGGCGGCTATGGAGGCGCAGCTTGTTCCCGCCGGATTCATGCGCATCAACCGATCGGCGATCGTGAACCTGGCGCAGGTTCGCGAGGTCCAGCCGCTCGGGCCGGGGCAGTACTCAGTGGTGCTGAAGAACGGGACTCGGCTGGAAATGACATGCAGCCTGAGCGAGCTGCAGTCCCGACTGGCGGGGGTTTAGCCTCGCCTTTTCCATCGGGAGCCGGGGTGACGAGGCTCAAATGAACAGCGAAGGCGCGAAGACGCGAAGGCGAAGCGACGCTGTTCAAGCGCGCCCGCCCGGCTGGTGATCACCGCGGAGGATCGTTCTCGCACACGTTGTTTTGCCCCGCAACTTGCTTCCTTTGTGGGTTCATTGTTCTGCCGCCATCCCCATCTCTGCGTGTTTCGTCCCGAATTCAGGCGCGCTTCGTCACATTCCACTCGCGCCGGCTCCGAAACGAATTATGAGTGGGGGCGAGATTTCAAATCTGAACAAGCCGATGAAGACGAAATACTTGCTGCTGGGGATAGGTGCGGTGGTCGCGCTGGGCGGGTTGTGGGCTGGGCGGATGGCGTGGCGGGCGCACCGTCAACTCGTCACGCTGGACGTGCGCGAGATGCCGCTCCGCGAGGTGTTGCGGAAGGTGGAACGGCAGACATGGAAGAAGATTCGCGTGGGAAAGGCCTTGGATGCGCGGATCACGCTCCGCGTGACGGATAAACCATTGGCATACGTGCTGGATCGGTTGGCCGAACAAGCGGGGGCGCGCTGGTCCACGCTGTATGCGGTTTATGACTCGGCCGCCGCTCTCAGGGCGCTGGATTTGGCCTTGCGCGGCGATGGCAAGCTGGGGCCCGCCGGCTGGACGGTCCTCGCGCCAAAGCTGCCCGACCCGAACGAGACGGAGCCGAAGGAAGCGGGCCCGGTTCTGCGCCGCGCCCCCGAGCCAGCGCCAGACGGTGCGGGGCCAGTGCCAGGGAGGCTCCGGATGATGGTAGCCAGGCGTGGTCCAGACGGGCCCGTGGTGTCCGCCGGGGGCGCCAACGGCCAAGTCGAGATGTGGTCGCCACAGGAACTGGTGATGCAGACGTCTTTGACCAACCGACTGGCGGGTGACCATAGCCAGGCGGCTCCGCTTGAGGCTGCCGCCGAGGTCGCGCGGGAGCTTAAGGGCCGATGGACTACTTGGCTGGCGTTTCGCAAGTCCAGTATGGGGATTGGCTTCGCCGGGCCGCCGCAGGGCCGGCCCGGATTAGGGCCGCCACGCCCTCGCCGAACGACCGGTTCGCAAGGCTCACGCCTGAGCAAAGAGTGCAGCGCGCCCGTGAGCGGCAGGGCTTCAGCAAGGATTGACCGGGCAGATGTGGGCAGCGCAGTTTAAAGCCTCTCAAACAAACCATAGCAATGTCACTTTGTATGAACGCACAACATTGTTCAGTGAGCGTTTCGTTTGTAGCGACGTGTGAGCAGAGCGCGGCTAACGCGGCGCACGCCGGACAGCGGCCCCGTAGTGTGGGGTCGCAGAATTGGTTGTCCCTTTCGCGCGGACTCAAAAGCGGCAGAGGGCAGCCGCACTCCAAGACGCTGGCGCGCCCTCCAATACGCCAGACAACGCGAAGCGTCCCGGAGTGCGGCTGCCCTCTGCCGCTTTCGGCCCCAATTGCACACGCGATTCTGGCGCACCACCGCAGCAAGACCCCGCCAAACCGGGCCGCGACCGCCTTCACGTTGATCGAGTTGCTGGTGGTGCTGGCGATCATTGGCATCCTGGCCAGCCTGATGTTGCCAGCCATGAGCCGCGCCAAGGACAAGGCGTATAATACGGTCTGTGTGAACAACCTGCGGGAACTAGGCATCGCCACTCGTCTTTATTCGGAGGACAATAATAACCGGCTGCCGAGCGCCGAGATTCTGCCGACCGAGCCGATTGATCCACAAAAACCGTTGCCCCGGATCTGCGACGTGCTGGCGCCTTATATTGGCAGGGTGGCGGGCACGAACACGAGTGCGGTAACCGTATTCAAATGCCCGACCGGTAAGGCAGGCCTGTTTGGCGCTGAAGGCTCCAGCTATGAATGGAATGCGGACTTAAATGGCCATCGAATTGATGACACTCGAACCACAAGGTTGTTCATGGTTTTTCAGCCCAAGGACGGTCCCGAGTGGAGCACGAACATGACGCTGCTCTTTCCACCCCAAACGACGCCACTGCTGCTTGATTATGAGGAGTTCCACCCCCGACCACCCAAATCCGGCAAGAACGTGGTTTTCATGGATGGGCATGTAGAGCCGTTGGAGATGACGCCCGACTGAGGCGGCGTGCTCCGGACGGCAGGTTCAGTGGTCCTCCGCCTGAAAGGTCGCCACAATGGGGCGATGATCGGAGCCGACGCCCCAATCAGGAAGGGTCAGCACGTAGGTCTCGTTGGTGAGCCATTCGCGGGCCATGCCGGGGCTAAGGAGTATGTAATCAATGCGCGAATAACTGTCCTCCTTGGCATAATAATGGGTCCAGGCGACATTGCGCGGTTCCCGGCTGGAGGGGTGGTCGCCGTTCCGCTCGGCGGGGCGGGTGTCAACCAGCTTGTGCTTGCCACGGCCAACGAGCGCCTTGATGGAGGCGGAATCCTTGTTGTCGTTAAGGTCGCCGAGGACGATGAGATTGGCGTTGGGATCGGCGGCAAGGCGGTCGTCAACCTTCTCGCGCAAGAGTTTGGCTTCTTCGAGACGGAGCTCGGCTTCGTCGGCTTGGGCGATCGCACGCCTGGATTTGAGGTGGGCGGCGATGAGGGTAAAGGAATAAATCGCGTTGACTTGGACGTCCACCTCAGCAAAGCCACGGCTCACGCGGAAGCGGCGGCCGCTCGACAGGAAGCTGTCGTCGGCGTGCGGGCGGCGAGCGGTGAGGGGGAAGCGGCTGAGAATGGCGATATGGATGTTGGTGTCGGAGCCGCTGACGTGCTCCCAATAGGGCAGGTCGAGCCCGTCGGCTTTGAGGGAATCGCGCAGTTCCAACAGGGCGTTGGTGCTGCCCATCTCCTGCAAGGCGAGCACGTCGGGCTTCAGGGCGAGAATACTTTCGCGGACTTTGGCTTTGGCGGCGGGGAGCTTGGCGGGGCGGGTTTCGGTGGGCTGATCGAGATAGCTTTCCAGGTTGTAGGTGGCGACACGGAAGGCCTCGGCGGCGGCGAGCCGGGCGCAGCACAGCAGGGCGAGCAGGAGGGCAGGGGTGTGGCCGAAGCGCGGGTGCGAATTCACGAGCGTTGTAATAAGCCGCGACACGGCGCGAGTCAAAGGGGATTTCGCGGCAGGCGGGGGGTGCAGGGCAAACCCATTGGGAAAACGGTTTGGATTGGTCATGCGGCGAAGGCAAGTCCTTGAGCGGCCCGGTTGTAGTGTTTCCAGAAGTCTTCGAACCAGCCGCTGAGTAGCGCGCAGCGCACGGCCAGCAAGTGAGAGGCGCCTTGACGACTCCAGAGCATACCCGACTGCTTGAGGCGTTGCCCAACCACTGTCTTGCAACCAGCCTCCACCACGCCCGAGCCGATGAAATAGCCGGCCGCTCGAAACGTCTGATAGAGCATCTTGGAATGGTTGCGTTCAAAGTAAGCAATTTGCTTTTGGGCCGATTTACGGGTTTGGGCTCGGGTCGGCAGGTCGGCTTTAGCCTGAGCGATAACCTGAGCGATTCTATCCTTCAGCAGCGCTTTACGCCACTGGCGATAGCGTCGCTTGGCCAAAACGGAGCCCTCCCCGTAAAGGGTGGCGCTCAGGAGGTTCAAATGCTCACAGGCGTGATAGTAATCCAGGATACAGACCGCCTGGGGAAAGTTCAGGCGCACCAACTTCCACACCCAAACGGCTCCGTCCCCCAGGAAGACCACGACCTTGGCCTTGGCCATACCGCGGCGAATGGCTTCGGCGCGTAAGAGGGGACCGAACTGGTCAGCCGTAACGATGGCCGCCAGGTAAGTGGTCGAGGCATAATCCCGTTCGGGCCGTTGGTCCGGCTGGTCCGGTTTACGGTGCGTGAAGACCGTACCGACCTTGACCTCGCGGGTGCGGGCTCGGCCGCCATTCTTGCCTTTGCGTCTCCGGACTTCGCGCCGACGCATGGGCGCACCGGTCCCGTCAGTGCCCACACACAAAATGTCTCCGGCCATGGGGTTGAACACCGGCGCTTGAGCCGCTCGCCAGCGATTCATGGCCGGGGCTATTTGCCTGACCAAGCGCTGGATTTGGCGAGCATCGATCTCTAAACCGGCATAGGTCAGCAGGTCCTGGCTGGCGGCTTGATAACTGCCCGCCAGAGCGGCGGCACGACAGACCCAGCGCAGGACCTCTGGCGAGTAGCTGTCCACCAAACCCAAAGCGCGGTCCAAAGGAAAGCGGCCCTCCCCGCGCAGAGCGCTATACAGATAGGGGCGGCGCAATGTGATCCAGCCCAGGGTCAGCAGTACCGCTTTGGGGCGCGGTCCGTAATTCTCCTCGTCGGCCAGGCCCTGCGGGTGCTGGCCGGGCAGCGCCGGATCGTTGAGCAACTGCTCCAGCCAACGGGCTCCGTCGTGCTTGAGGGCCGCCAACAGGTCCCGTTCCAGAGCGGCAAAGTCGCCGATGCCCTGGGTCACCAGCCGATTCAGGCAGAGGGCCGTTTGCGGGAAGTAGGCCGCCAGAAGCGCCGGAACTTTTTTTTAATCTCGGCCCCCTGCTGGTCCCAGGTCATCTGTTCGGTCAGGGCGGCGTAGCGCTGGGCCAGCGCTTGGAAGCGGTCGTGGCCTTCAACGGCTTGGACGATGAAATCCAATTCATCGGCCCCCACCCGTTGACAGTTGTTCCGGCCGTTTTCACGGCGCTGCAAGAGGTGGTAAGGGCCTTGAGTCACGATGCGCTTGCCGTGCTGGACCTGATAGGTTTGCTGACTGACATGGCCACGGACCATGCGGTCGATATGAGCCATTTCTTCGAGGAGGCCAGCGCGTTCCTGTTGGAGAGAAGGTGAGAGCATAGTTAGGTAATATTGTATATGAATTATACAATGCACAGCGCAAAAGTCTAAGCAATTCATCACTTTGGAAATCAGCCAACTATTCTTTCAGGCACCCGCAGGCGGGGGCGCGAAAGCTTTTGCAAAATGGTTGTCCGCTGCTAGGTTTCCAACATGTTTAAGCCGAGCGAGAATGGGTCAGCCCACGGGCGCCGCCGCGCGCTGGGGCTGCGGGCGAAGGCGGGCCGGAAACGGTTGAATTTGGGCAACGGGTCGGTGCGGGGCGGCCTGAAAGGCGAGCGCCCGCCCCCACTGGCCCTGGCCAAGCTGCACGACAAGCAGAGCGAGCGCGACCACCGCGAGTTGCGCATTGACAAGGTCGGCGTACGGGGTCTGCGCTTCCCGATCCAAGTGCGGGACAAAGCGCGCGCGGTGCAGGACACCGTGGCGACGATCGGGATGTTCGTGGAATTACCCAAGGAATTCAAAGGCACTCACATGAGCCGGTTCCTCGAGGTGCTCAACGCGCACGGCAACGTCATCCACGTCGAGAACATCACCGACATTCTCCACGCCATGCAGGCGAAGTTCCAGGCCGTGACATCGCACTTGGAGATCGAGTTTCCGTATTTCATGGTGAAGCAGGCGCCGGTGACCGGCAAGGAAAGCGTCATGGATTACGTGGCGCGGTTTGACGCGACGGCATGCGGGAAGGAGATACTGTTCCTGCTGACGGTGAAGGCGAATGTGACGACGCTTTGCCCCTGCTCGAAAGCGATCGCGGCTTACGGCGCCCACAACCAGCGGAGCGAGGTGACCGTGCAAATCCGGTCGCGGAAGGCGGTGTGGATTGAGGATTTGATCGCCATCATTGAAGGCTCGGCCAGCTCGGAGTTGTATGCCTTGTTGAAGCGGCAGGACGAAAAGGCGATCACAGAACGGGCCTATGACAACCCGGTGTTCGTGGAAGACCTGGTGCGCAATGTGGCCGTTAAACTCAACGCCCACCCGGATGTGACCTGGTACAGGGTGGAGGCGGAAAACCAGGAGAGCATCCACAACCACAACGCCTACGCCTGCATTGAGAATCATTGAACGTCCGCTAGCAAGCCGAAGTCTGAAGGGAGAGAAGGGGCCTTGGGCCCACGCCGAAAGTTTTTGAAAATAGTTATGGAACTTTTGGATTCCTTTGCTACATTCGCACGCTCTCAAAGGGACCAAAGCGATTCCCGCTGAGGCAGCGAAGAGCAGTAGTCTGACAGAAGCGAGTAGTGTTTCTCTTGTGAGTGCGAAAAAGAAGATGATCAGGAAGGCGAAGGCGGCCACCCAACCGCATGGGCTGGCGACCGCCGCCGCTATTCTCGGCCGCCCGGCCGTGAAAGTGAAGAAGAACGGGGAAATCAGTATTAAGCCGCAGTGGGCCAAGTTTTATCAGCGGCTGCTGGAGTTGCGCGACCAACTGACGCGGCAGATGGACGGCCTAGCCAAGGAATCCGCTCAGGAAATGGCGGGTTACAGCCTGCACATGGCGGATTCGGGCACGGACAATTTCGATCGGGATTTTGCTTTGAGCCTGTTGTCCTCGGACCAGGACGCGATTTACGAAATCGAGGAGGCGCTCAAGCGGATTGAGAAGAACACGTATGGCATTTGCGAACTGACGGGCAAGCCAATTCCCCGGAAACGCCTGGAGGCGATTCCCTGGACCCGGTTCACGGTAGGGGCCCAGGCCCAGTTGGAGCGCGAGGGCGCTTTGCGGCAACGCCGCTTGGGGGCGCTCGGCACTGTGGATGCCGTCGGCCTAACCGAAACCGAGCCCGAAGAAGAAGAGGCGGAAGAGAAAGCCAAAGAGAAAGAATGACCTATGCCCCGCGAAATTATCACCATCGAATGCACTGAGGCGCGGAAGGAGGGCAAGTCCGCGTCGCGCTACACGACGACGCGGAACAAGAAACTCAAGACGGAGAAGCTGGAGATCAAGAAGTACAACCCGGCCTTGCGCCGCCACACTCTCCATCGCGAAATCAAATAGCCACTACCTATGCCTCGCAAAACTCGCCCCGATAGCAAGCCGGGCAAACGCGGCTCGCGCGAACGGTCCTCGTACGGTGAAGTGCGCACGCCGCGCCCGAAGCCTAAGATTGACTTCACGGTTGACGCGCTCGACTTCAAGAACGTCACCTTGTTAAGACAGTTTGTGACCGACCAGGGCCGTATTCTGCCCCGTAAATACACTGGGCTGCCCGCGCATTACCAGCGCCGGCTCAATTCCGCCATCAAACGCGCGCGGCAGATGCTGTTGATGAAGTAAATGAAAAAGCCACGCGAACGCGTGGCTTTTTCGGTTTAAACTGGAGACTTAATCGTCTTTAAGCCGCTTCGCCAGACACCCAATCGCCGAGGTGCAGGTATGCTCTGATTTTCCTGCGTTCGTAGCGATGTTTCAGGGGTTTCTTTGGTTGGTTATCCACCTTGCGGAAGGGATGTTTGGGATTACGAACGGCTTCAGTGATAACTTCCAACGATTTGGTCATAGCTTGCTTTATTTCTTTGTTCAAGTTCAGCCCTGCGTGAAGAAGGCTCCCGGGCTTTCCTTGGCAGAGCCCACCATGCATTGAAACTGGCATTTGCCTCTTCAAGCGATTCAATTATACGACCATTCCCGGGAAAATCCATTCAAAATCTTTGGCGAGGAGTTTCTCCCCCGGCAGACAGAACCCTCACCGCCAGGTAAACGCGCCGGAATGCCATTCGTTTTGTGTGCGACTGGCGACGAGCCGCAGGCCGGCGCTTTCGAAGCCAGTTCGCACCTGCCCAAATTCCGGCTTCAGGATGCCCGCGACTATCAGCACGCCGTCCGCGTTTAAGCGGGCCAGAATCCTTTCTCGTTCGGCCCAAAGCAGGCTGGAAACCAAGTTGGCGCAAATCACAGAGTATTTCCTGGCGTTCCGGCCGGGGAGGCTAGTCAAATCCTGTCGCAGAAAACGAATCCTGGTGGACACGCCATTCCGGCGCGCATTGGCACGCGCAATGCAGATACATACGGGATCACAATCCAGGGCATCCACTGGGCCATAGCCAAGCTTGGCGGCAGCGATGGCGAGAATGCCGGACCCAGTGCCGACATCCAGACAAGACCGCGCATCGGCCCGCGGGCGCCGCGCCACTAGTTCGCGCAAGCAAAAGGCCGTCGTGGGGTGCCGGCCAGTGCCGAAGCTCAGCCCAGGATCGAGGATCACCACGGCTTGCCCTCTCCGCGGGCGACGCCTGCTCCAGCTCGGCTTGAGCAAGAGCGCCGAGCCAATCACTACCGGTTTGAAGTGCAGTTTCCAGGACTCCGCCCAATCTCTCTGGGCGATTCTCGTCAGCGAAATGCTGCCGGGGCCGATATCCAAGCCGGCGCGGGCCATCCGTTCGAGGCCCAACGCGAGTTCCCTTCTCTTGGCGGCAGCCCAATGCGGCCTGCTACGAAGATAGACTGAAACGGTCGTCTGCAGGGTTTCGGCGTCCGTGTACGAGGAAGCAGGCTGGCCGAAAATGGTGCCGAGCCACTCAGCTATAGCGTCGTCCGCGTCGGAAGACGTTATTACTGAGACCTTCCACAGCACGTTTCGTTTCATAGTCTCCTGTGTGGCGGCGGGGGGCTTGCAAGTCCTCACTTCCCCACATGTCGGCTAAAGCGGGTTACGGCGCTATTTCGCGCCAGGGCGCAAAGTTAAGCAACTGGAGCTTGGCTTTATTCGAGAGCAGGACGACCTGGGTGAGGCTGGCATACTCGATTTCAAACATCCCCATCGAGGACAGCGGCCAGCGGAGCAGAATCGCGAGCAACACGCGGATAATGCCACCGTGACAAAAAACGGCCACCTGCTGGCCGGCATGGCGGGCGAGGATGTGCTCCAGGCAAGGCTCCACTCGTTCGCGCAGCGTTTCGCCACATTCCGCATTGGCAATCCCACCGCATTCCAGTTGCTCAAGCCAGGAAAAGGGGTTGACCCCAAACTTCTCCTGCACTTGGTCCCAGCTCAGCCCGGTCCAGTCCCCAAAATCCACCTCGCGTAAGTCAGGTAAAATGACCGGTTTCGGCCCGCCGTCCACGAGCAAGGGCGCCAGGGTTTGCTGGACGCGTTTCATCGGACTGGCATAGATCGCGCTTAGCGATCTTGATTGGAGATACCGGGCCAGGATGGCCGCCTGCTCGTGGCCGCGCGGTGAAAGGTCCATGTCAATCCGGCCGCCAAAGACGGCTTGATAACGTGCCTCGACTTCCGCGTGGCGCGTAAGCAGTAACCGATTGGCATCGCCCACGGTGGGGCGAGGATTGGGGGTTAAGGGTGTCGGGTTCAGAGTCGAGGCTGGGGGGCTCGGACGGCGTCACTGGTGCGTCATGGGCGTGGTCACCTTACGGGCTGGTCGCTGAGTTGGCCTTTGTCGAGATAGACGGTGCGCGAGGCGCGCGCCGAGGCGTGCGGATCGTGCGTGACCATAATGATCGTCTTGCCGTGCTCACGGTTCAGCCCCTGGAGCAAGTCCAGGATCTCGTCCCCGGCCTTGCGGTCGAGGTCGCCGGTGGGCTCATCGCAGAGCAGCAAGGTTGGATCGGTCACAATCGCGCGGGCGATGCCCACGCGCTGTTGCTCCCCGCCGGAAAGCTGGCGCGGGAAATGTCTCGCGCGCTGCGCCAGCCCGACGATCGCCAACGCGGTCGCAACATGTCGCTTTCGCTGGGCCCTGGACAGGTGCGTGAGCAACAGCGGTAATTCCACGTTCCGCTCGGCGGTAAGCACCGGGAGCAGGTTGTAAAGCTGAAAGACGAACCCGATGTGCCGCGCACGCCACACGGCCAGCTTGCGATCAGACAAATAGTCAACGCGTTCGCCAGCGATGCTCACCGAGCCGCGCGTAGGGCGGTCCAGCCCGCCAATCAGGTTCAGCAAGGTGCTCTTGCCCGAACCCGATGGCCCCATCAGCGCCAGAAACTCGCCCGCCGGAACCTTCAGATGCAGGTCCTTCAGTACGTGGATGTCCTCCGAGCCGCGGTGAAAGACCTTCTCCACTCCATCAACGTTCACCAGCGCATGGTTGGTTGATTCAGTCATGCCTCTTCAAGGTTTCAACGCTTCTCGGTGACCGCCACACCATCGATCAGACCCTTTGGCGAGTCCACGATCACCCGTTCCCCGGCCGCCACGCCCGCGCTGATCACGACCTCGTCGAGGAGCGTCTGGTTTACCGCCACGGCCCGGCGCTCGGCGCGTCCGCTTTGCACCACCAGCACTACGTCCCGCCCGTCGCGCTGCTGCACCGCGGCCTTGGGGACGATCACGGTGCGCCCCGCTGCCGGTCCGGACCCGTCCGCCTCGCGGAAGGCGACCTTCACGCTCATCTCCGGCAGGATGCGCGGATCGAGCTTATCGAACCCAACCCGAACCTTCACCGTGGACTTCTGCCGGTCGGCCGTCGGGATAATCGCAATCACTTTGCAGGGAATCTTCCACTCCGGATAGGCGTCGAGCGTGGCCTCCACCGGCTGCCCGGCTCTGACGCGATTGATGTAGCTCTCATTGACATCAATCTCGATCTCCAGGGATTCCATGTCCACGATGGTGCAGATGCCGGTGCGCGTGAAGCCGCCGCCGGCGGAGATTGGGGAAATCATCTCGCCCGGCTGCGCGTTCTTGGAGGTGACAATCCCGTTGAAAGGCGCGCGGATGATCGTGTCATCCATCTGCTGTTCCCAGTAGGACACCTGCTTTTCAGCCACGGTCACGTCGGCTTGCTGTTGCACCAAATGGGCTTTGAAGGCGAGAAACGCCGCTTCGGCGTGATCGTAGTCCGCCTGTGTGGCGATCTTGTTCTTCAGCAGGCCGGTCTGGCGGTCCAGTTCCTGCTCGGCTTCCCGGAGCCGCACGCGGGTCTCGGCGAGCGCGTTCGTCGCGGAAACCAACTGGGCCTCGGCCAAGATCAGGCTCGTCTTGGTGTTCGTGTCGTCGAGGCGCGAGAGCACTTGCCCCTCCTGCACTTTCATCCCCTCCTCCACGAGCACTTCGACTACTTTGCCCGTGATCTTAGACGAAACGGTGGCCTGCCGCCGGGCGGTGACGTAACCCGAGGCATTCAAGACGGTACGCTCGATGCCGTTGCCGGTCGCCGCGCGCGCCAGCACGGTGCGCACCAGGACAGCTCCCGGGCGCTTCAGCCACCAAACCGCCGCCGCCGCCAGCGCCAAAAGCAAAAGGCCAATGGCCACAGGCCAGAATCGAGACGTTGACTCTGGTTCATGGCTTCGCTCGATGCGCAAGTCATCCAGCGTCGGTTTTGGCGCACTCATAGATAATGGCCACGACAGAGAAGCCCTTTTCCCTTCCGGGGTCAATTATGTAGTACCTATGGTTGGTGAAGCGGCGCATCTCCGTACCACCGGCGCGCGGACTTCCCTGTCCACAGCAAGCGCTGAAAAGCAGCATCCTCCGGCCAGTCCCCAAACCATTCTAGCCATCGAACGTTGCGGCGGACAGGAACGTCCGCGCACCGAGCCGTTGGCCGGAGGATTGAATCCAGCAGGGTCGCCGGGCTCCCTCAGCAAAACGATCCCCAGCCCTCAACTCCGCCGGACCGGCAGCCGCAAGATCGTTTTGAGCCGTTCCGGCGGTACCCGCCGCGGATCGGATAGGTAAATCTCGTGATGCTTGCCCGAGAACTGGAGTTGCTGCTTCTCCGCGTAAGCTTTCATCACCGCAACGGTCTCGCGTTCTTTGTCGTAAGGCCCGACGTGGAGCATCTGGACACAAAGCCCTTCAGCCAGGGTTTCCAGCCGGACCGACTTTACGTCCTCGCCTTTGCCGCGCTTGAAGAGCACCGCGACCGCCTGGCGCAGGTCTTCCTCGCCGATGAAGTCCGGTGTCCGAATCAACAACTTCCAGAGCCACTGGTCGCGTGGCAGTTTCGTAAAATCCTGCGCCGACTCGCTGCCCCATTGTCCTTCCAGCTTGCAGACCGCGTAGTCCTCCTTGCCTGAGAACTTCCGCGTCATTTTGATCGTGAAGGCCACGCCGTAGAGCGCGCCGATGCTGGCGGTGAACCGCTCCCCGCCGGGAGTGCCCTGACCGGAGATAGCCAGGTAGGTGGCCGGTTGGAGTTCCACCAATGCGGGTTTTCGAGTCACGGCGTATTCGGCCTTGTGGAGTTTATAAAGGTCTAACTTTTGTTGCGTTTTCATTTTCGTGATTTGCCTTTCGGATTTGGCTTGGAGGTTAAGTTTGAGATGCCCGGCTTGTTCTGCACGGGCGCATAAATGTCGGTGATCAAGTCTTCCGGCTCCGTGCTCTGCGGATCATTGAGGTAAACCTCGAAACATGGCGTCGAGCGCAACTCGCGCCCGCTCCGGGGCAGCCACATCCCAAGCAATTCTGTGTAGGTCTCCCCCAGCTTCTGATACGGACCGAAGTGGGTGGTCACTGCGTACTCGCCGCCGGGAATGACCTGCACCCCGATGTCCCCTGACGGCTGAAAGCTCTCATCCACGGTCACGCAGGCGTCATAGCGGACTTTGTCCGGCGGTGTGACTTCCGGGTCATCGTGGCAAATGCCGATAAAGAGCGAATCGCCGCCCAGCAAACCCTCCTTGCCCAGCACGGGCAAAAACTTGTCCCAGGTCGCGCCGACCTCCCCATAGGGGCCGACATGGCGCATGAACGCCACGCGGATCGGTTCTCTGTGTTCAATCTTCACTTTCATGCTTCTGCTCCTCGGTCGAGTGGTTTTGAAGTCACGCACTGCGGTTCCATGCCCGTAATGCAGGCCGGAAGGAGCCACAGTGGGAGTCCTGCGTCTATTGGATCGGCGAAATTGTGTTGGCGAAAGCCCGAAGGCCTCCCGGAACGAGCGGGTAAACCCCTCATGACTCTCATAGCCGGCGTCGAAGGCGATATGCGTAACCCGCGCGGCGCTCAGCTTGAGGTGACTGGCGGCCCGCTCCAGGCGCAGCCGGCGGATATGTTCCTTCACCGATTCCCCCACCATGCCCTTGAACACGCGATGGAAATGGCAGGGTGAAAAGCAGGCCAGCCCGGCCAGCTCCTCCAGTGCAAGCGGATCATCGAGGTGTTGCTGAATATGCACCAGCACCCGCAATATGCGTCGCTTGTAATCTTGCAATGTGACCGTTCGCATTGTTCCTGCCCAAATCTTCGCGGCCATTCATACCAGACTCAAAGAGAAGGCGCTTGATTGTTTTTGCGGTCTTGCGAGTCCGGGATTGTCGGATGCTTGTGCCAGCCGCCCCAACGAGGAAGTTTAGGCCTCGAACCCGCACGAGCCGCCTAGCGACCAAAAAGGCCGGAACGGGCGTTCCGGCCTTCGCTTAGATCAGGTTGCGCTTGCGGCTGGCAGCCAACGGTTACCACCGGCGGCCCCAACTGTAGGGATGTACCCGTCCGTGCCAGCCATACCAGCCTGGCTGATACCCGTAATACACGATCGGCGGCGCCACCACCACGGGCGGCGCCACTACCACCGCGGGAGGCGGGGCATAAACTGGCGCCGGCGCAACGATGACTGGCGCGGGCTGGCTAACAACTACCCCCGGCAGAGGAATACCGATCCCGATATTCACTCGAACACCGGCCTGAGAGGCCGTAACGGCCCCGAGTAACACTGCAGAAAGTAATAATGTTTTCTTCATACAATAGGTCAGACGGCCTGCCGGGGCGACTGGTTCATGCCGCCGATACATTTTTGCGTGATTTCCTTTGAATAAACCCACTTTAGGGCCACGTCTAAGCCCACTTACCAACTTTACTAAGGAAATCGCGGCTTTTTCCCCTGCCGGTGCGCGCCGCTCGGCTAGAGTAGTATCAAAAGTAGTAACACGCCGTTTGAAATGATGTGGGCGCGTTGCCGCGCCGCGTTGCGCTCTCGGCCTCTGTTCGGGCGTCTCGGAAATCCTCCGCCAGGGGGCAGGCGGGCGCGAAATTCGGGCATCATGGAAGGGCGGGCGGGGTTTTCCGCATTCCACCCTGTCAGCATAGCGGACGGCTCGCCAAAGCTCGCCACAGCCCGCGCCCTGCACTCTGGCAGCGGGTCTGGCGCGTCTTGGTGCCGAGTGTGCAACTGCCCGGCTGGCGTCGGCTCGCCTCGCTGTTGCTCGACTCACTGCCCGGCAGGGTGTGAGGCGTGGCCGGGGGGGGTGCCTCGAAGGAATCTACTCAGCCGGGCCAACCGTCCCCACCACCCCAGCCCCCACCCCCCAGAATCGCAGGGGGGTGCTGTGTCGCTACCACCCACCGTTTCACACAGGGTGATTTTGGGAAACTCGGCTTTCTGCCGTGGGGGCTGCCGCTTGTCTTGTGGCTTACTGGTCCACCTTCGGCTCCCAGAAGCCTGGCTGTATCGTTTGAAAGCCCGGTGCTGGTGTGGCGAGGTTTGCACCCCACGCTCGGCCGGTTGTGGTGTCGATGATCGTAACGAAACCGGAACCGCTTGCGACTTGGTATCTTCCGATTGCGTTTGATGGGGTTGCCGCTCCGATAGCGAGCATGGCGAGAACTCCTACGGCCAGCCCGCAGAGAGCACTCTTTAAGTCGATCTTGGTATTCATAATTCTACATCCTTCGCGTTCACACGTGCATCAAAGACCCGCCCGCCAACCTCTGCAAGGCTTAATCCTCGACCCAGCTTGATTGCTGCTGGCCTGTGGCTGATAGTGTCCTTGTGGCTCGCTTCACCGCCGCTAATGCCGCGCAAATGGCCGCTCGCTCCGTTGCCGTGCGGAAGGCAGCGGAAGCCAAACTGGCCGCATGGCCCGCTTCCAGCCCGCTACAAGCGACACCGCCAACGGGCACAGATCCAGGAATCAGCGTCGCGTGCGTGCGCGCGAGACTTGAGACCCTCGACGCCCTTATGTCCAGAGCCAAGAGTGATCGGGAGTGGGATAATCTGACCCGAGCTTACGACCGGATGTTTCGAGTTTGGTGCGTGCTAACCAAGACTCCTGGGCCTGGCAATCGCAAGCCGGCGCGCGAGCAGCCCCGAGTCCTGAGACCCGGCCCTATCGCCTACCGACCAGCAGAACGCACATTCCCCAAAACAACGATGCCCGAATCCACGGCTAACGCGGGAGCCGAACCAGCAGCCATCAGCCAATCCCCTCCCTCCCCCTCTCGGGAGTCTCCTGCCCCCACCGGCACGACGCCCGCACTGCAAACAGTGCCCACGCCGCCCACGCCGGCCACAAGGCGCACGGTGACCACGACGGCCTCGGTAGCCAAGATGCCCTCAGTGCCCCCGGCCCCCCAGCCACCCGGCGGGCGGCACGACCCGCCGCCTTCGGTGCCAGCGGCACCACTCCCCGGCTGAGTCGCGCAAAGCAGCGGCCCCCTCTGGCGGCGAAGCCCGACTGACACGCCGGGCGTTTCTACACGCCCCTGCATGATCCTGCCCGCCCGGTTTTATCGGGCCTTCTAGCTCCGTCCAGTCTGCCGCCCAATCGTCAACCGCTCAGCGTCGTCTGTGGCTTCGCTGTGGTCCCGGCAAAGCGGCGAGTTGCACGGCCAGTCGCTAAGCCAAGTCCGGGTTTCACTCCAAGAGAGGCACGATAAATGCGCTCTGGTTGGGCGACAGCGGCAGTGTCGCCGCTCTGCCTGCTTTGGGGACACTTCGCGCTGGATTTGAGACAAGTATGAGCACACGTCCTCACCGCGACGAAGTGTGTGAAGACTCAAAGGCAACAATCTTTGATCTTCCAGCACACCGCGCGTGCATCAACGGCTATACCCTGCGCCTGGCGGGCGTCCTTTCTATGCTGGCGCTCGGTCTGCCCCTGGCCGGCAGCGCGGCGCCCAGGCAACAACTGAGCAGGGGCCACGTCCCGGCGGCGGTGGTGCGCCTGGCTCCCGCCGGGAGCCTTCCGGGCACGCAACGGTTGAACCTGGCCATCGGCCTTCCCCTGCGCAATGAGCAGGATCTTGACGCCCTGCTACAGCAGCTCTACGACCCGGCCAGCCCCAATTACCACCGCTATCTCACGCCCGAGGAGTTCACTGCGCGCTTTGGGCCGACCGAGAGTAACTACCAGGCGCTCATGGACTTCGCGAAGTCTAACAGCTTGACAGTCACCGTAACACATCCCAACCGCGTGGTGCTGGATGTTGCCGGCGCGGTCACCGACATCGAGAGGACCTTCCACCTGACCCTGCGGGTTTATCAGCATCCAACCGAAGCGCGCACGTTTTACGCACCGGACGTTGAGCCGTCGCTGGACTTCGCCTTCCCCATCCTGCACATCAGCGGGCTGGACAATTACTCTCTCCCGCATCCGAATTTCAAGGTCAGGCCGGGCAGCGCCGTGGGAAGCCCGACGCCAAACTTCGGCACCGGCCCCAGCGGCACCTATCGCGGCAACGACTTCCGGACGGCCTACGTCCCCGGGACGACTCTAACCGGCACCGGGCAGAGCGTCGGGCTGTTGCAGCTTGACGGGTTCTACGCCAGCGACATCACGACCTACGAAAGCCAGGCTGGGTTGCCGAATGTTCCACTGACGGTCGTGCCGATTGATGGCGGCGTAAGCACTCCCGGCAGCTCTGTCGAGGAGGTTTCGCTGGACATTGAGATGGCGATCTCGATGGCGCCGGGCCTCGCCCGGGTTTACGTCTATGAAGCGCCCAATCTGAGTCCGTGGGTTGATTTACTCAGCCGCATGGCCAACGACAACCTCGCCAAGCAATTGAGTTGCTCCTGGACCGGTGGTTCTCCCAACGCCACGGCGGAGCAGATCTTCAAGCAAATGGCTTCTCAAGGGCAGTCCTTCTTCAACGCCAGCGGCGATTCCGATGCCTTTACCGGATCGATCCCCTTCCCGTCGGACAGCCCCAACATCACGGTGGTCGGCGGCACAACGCTGACCACCGGCTCGGGCGCTTCCTACAGCTCCGAGGCCGTCTGGAACTGGGGTTTGAACTACGGCATTTACACCGGCAGCAGCGGCGGCATCAGCACTTACTACGCCATCCCTTCCTACCAGCAGGGCATCAGCATGTCCGCCAACCAGGGATCAACGACTATGCGCAATGTCCCGGACGTGGCCCTGACGGCTGACAATGTCTATGTAGTTTACGGCAACGGCAGCACGGGGTACTCCGGCGGCACCAGTTGCGCGGCGCCGTTGTGGGCGGGCTTTACCGCGCTCATCAACCAGCAGGCTGCGGCCGCCGGGCAGGCCCCGGTTGGCTTCCTGAACCCGGCCCTCTACGCCGTCGGGAAGGGCGCGAACTATACCACCGCTTTCCACGACACCACCACGGGCAACAACTTCAGCAGCAGCAGTCCCAGCAAGTTTTCCGCCGTTACCGGCTACGACCTGTGCACCGGCTGGGGCACACCCAACGGCACCAACCTCATCAATATCCTGGCCCCGCTGTCCCCGTGGGTCATCAGCCAGCCTCAAAGCCAAACGGTTATTGTGGACAGCACTGTCACTTTCTCCGTGGCCGCTTCTGGTTCTCAGCCATTGTCCTACCAGTGGAGACGCAATGGCGCGAACATTTCCGGCGCGACCACTGCGAGCTACACGATTTCCAACGTTCAGGCGAGTCAGGCGGGCAATTACTCCGTGGTCGTGAGTAACGCAGGGGGCACCGCCACCAGTGCAACCGCGCTGCTCACTGTGAACGTCCCGCCGTCCATTACCGCGCAACCACAAACCCGGACCGTTAAGGCGGGAAGTAGCGTTACGTTTTCGGTGACGGCATCTGGCACCGCGCCCTTGAGTTACCAGTGGTATCGGAACAACTCGGCTGTCGCCGGAGCCACGGCTGCCAGCTACAAGATCAGTGCAACCCAACCAAGCGACGCGGGCGACTACAAGGTGACAGTCAGCAACGTTGCCGGAGAACTGGACAGTGCCAGCGCCACCCTGACAGTCCAGTACGTCCCGGTGATTACTGGGCAGCCCCAAAGCCAAAACGCGAAGATAGGGGAGACCGTTGCATTTTCGGTCGCCGCCGCCGCCATTCCGGCCCCAACCTACCAATGGAAATTCAACTCAGTAAACATCCCCGGCGCCATTTCCAACAGTTACACGCTTATCAGTTTTCAGCCCACCAATGTTGGCAACTACACCGTTGTCGTGAGGAACAGCCTCGGTTCTATCACTAGCTCCAACGCCGTGTTGGGGGTGGCTGTTTGCGTGGCAGCGCCTCCAGGACTGGTGAGTTGGTGGCAAGCTGAGGGCAATGCCAATGACACGGTCGGTGGCAATTCCGGCGTTCTCGTGAATGGTGTGGCCTTCGCCCCAGGCAGAGTCGGACAGGCGTTCTCCTTTCCTGATGGAGTAACCACGACCATTACGACGCCCGGCGGACAGGTGATTACCTACACCACCACACCTGATAGCTATGTTGAGATTGCCGACAGCCCCAATCTGCATTTCACGAATGCAATGACGATTGAGGCTTGGATTTATCCGACGAGTCTGGGCGCGTGGCACAATATTGTTTCCAAATGGGGCGTTCAGGACCCTCTCCAGACGGCCTTTACGACGGCGGTGGTTCCGGATGGGCGAATCGCCCTGGGTGTGTGTGCTTCAGGCGACCAATCGGTTACGCCTGTGGTCAATACGGTGAGCACTAATTATGTCCGTCCGAATCAGTGGACGCACTTTGCGGCCACCTATGACGGGTCGGCTTTACGAATGTACCTTAACGGTGTTTGCGAGGATCAGGTCGCGTATAATCAGGGTATTTTCCCCGGCACCGAGGCTCTGGCCATTGGAGCCGCAGGAGCGTATGCTGGGGGGCAGGTTCTCTCTCGCTTTGCGGGGCTGATTGATGAGCCAGCGGTTTACAACCGGGCGCTCTCTGCTTCGGAAATCGCCGCGATCTACAATGCCTCAAGTGCAGGCAAGTGCCCATTGCCCCCTACTGTACTTACCCAACCGGCGAATCAGACAGTGATTGTCGGCGACATCGCCACTTATACCGTTGCTGCTGGCGGCACCCCGCCGTTGAGCTACCAGTGGTATCAGAACAACTCGGCTGTCGCCGGTGCCACGAATGCCAGCTACACGATCAGCGCAACACAACCGAGTGACGCGGGCAGTTACGATGTGATCGTGTGGAACAACTCTGGCTCGGTGACGAGCGCGGTGGCGACGCTGACGATGGGGATATACGCTGACGTTTACTACGACTTTGAGACTGCTGCCACGTCGCCTGTTTGGCTTGGCACGACACAGATGATCCACAACACTTCCGCAAGTCACCAGGGAACAAACGCAATTGCTTTCACGGGAACCTATCCGGACGCCTACCTCCTGACCCAGCTTCCGGAGGGCACAAGGAATGTTGAGTTCTACTTTTACGACGATTATGGCCCTAACCCACCGTTGTATCAGTACATGTATTTTTGGCTCCTGGAAGCCACGAACTCGACGGGATTCGCTGGCTTCTCGATGTTGGATGGAGGTTGGGGAACTACTCCGCCAATGACAATGAACCACTACTATGCTTGGGGCCAGGAAGAGTACAGCGCACGTACCATGGGGCCGATTCGCACTATCGGATGGCATAAGTTCACGTTCGCAATTGGCCCTATGTCTGTCGCGATGTCAGTTGATGACACACTCGTATTTCAAACGAACATGATACGAACTGCCCGGTACTTGAAGCTTTCACCCGGGGGCGGGTGCGCGGCTTGGGGACGGATGGATGATTTGGTCCTCACGTATGTCACGGTCCCGCAACCGACGCTGACGATCTCACGGGCCGGTAATGGTATTCGCGTTGCTTGGCCCGTATCCGCCACGGGCTTTGTGCTGCAAGAGACGATGTCGCCACTCGGCAATTGGACGAATTCCTCGACCTCGGTTGTGGTTCAGGGGAATGAAAACGTGGCCGTGATTGCGCCCACTGGCACGCTCAAGTTTTACCGATTGCAGAAATGAAGCTCTGCACCGCGCATAGCGAGAGACCGCGAGGCGGCTTCCGGAGCGTCCGTACTAGCGGCGGTGCTTGTGGTCGCGGAATGAGACGGGGGCCGTAGAATCGAACCAGCAGCTAACACTTAGGCAAAAGCAACACGTTATGAGCATAATCACAGACATACTGAAAGAAATCCCGCTCTCCGCGGTACTTAAAGAGCGTTTGACGCAGGCGGAAGCGAGCATGGCGGCTCTGGAACAGGAGAAAGCGAGTCTGAAAGCGGAGAACTCGACCCTCAAGCAAGAGAATGAGAATCTTCGTGTGGACTTGAAAAAGGCAACCGAGGAGATACAGCTCCTCAAATCGGAGCCGCAGCCACCGCCCAAGCTCCGGCTCAATCTCGGCAAATTCCCAAGGCAGCCAATCTGATATTCTACCGAACCCAGCGCTGGAATGCACGTTGGGATTGTTGTGCTCTTGGTCGCTTTGTTTCGTGTTCATACTTACTTCTTGTCGCCGCCTCCACTCAGCTCGTTAGGACTAGTAGAACGGAAAAAATATGAAATACGCATTGCTCGTAATTGAGAAACCAGAGAAGCCAGCCCACGACCGAAACCAAGAATGGTTGCTTCTTTTACATGAGATCGGCACCGCCGCAGGCAACGCCAAAGGTATCGAAAACCTTCGCGAAAGCTTTTGGCAGATTCCCTTGCATAGTGGACTGCCATTTCTCGGTGAGTGTATTCGGCTCGCTGACAAGGATAAGTTCCGGTGGCAGGTTTTGATTCTTGATGATGAGCCTTCATGGATACATTCCCAACCGACCTAACAAGGCCACACGAGAGGGCAGTTTAAGAGGTCCGGCATAGAACCAACCAAGCACCGGTGCTGCCCGTTGTCAATAATTATTCTAAGTCTAATCTCTCGGGTTTCGTGCCCTGCTTGCTTTTCACGGTAACGATGCAACACCAGGAGACGGTCCCGCGGCGGCCCTTGGTCCGTGACTTTCTTTAACCGCGCCTGCCTTCGGAGTCAGACAGCCTGCCGGTAGGGCGCAGTCCGCTCAACCTTGGGCGGGCTCGTTTTTTTCCGCTGAAGCAAAGCCAGCGCGGTGAATTGGAATGGGGTCGGAGTAAGTGCTCTTGCGTTGCCGGCGTCAATACGGAACAATGGCGTTATGAGCGGCAGTGTTCCCATTAAGAGGGTACGCGGGTCCCTGGCAGTTGAGCAGGCCGCTGGGGAGTGGCGAAAGGGGTATTGCGCCCGGCTGCTTCCTCCCCTGTTTGAGCTTGCCAAGGATGAAGGACCAATCGGACAGGTGCTCCACGATTTCGCAAACGGGGTCATGTTTCCGTACAACGGCGATGAACTTCTGCGTGAGGCTGCCCGCCGCGAACTTGGCGGAGAAGATCCCTGGCAATTCCTGATGCGTTTGCCTGGGGATTACCGGCAGGCCCGGAATGTGTTCAGAGGAGCACAGAGCCAGCGGCAAGGCTGGCGGCAGTTGCTGGACACTGCCCATCGCTGGGGAACGCTCCGAGACGAGTGCATGAAGCTGAGGAGCATCCCATCGTCCACCCCGATTCAACCCTGCCAGCGACAGTGGTTCTCCCGCGCATGGCGGGTCAACCGATGGGCGATGCTGGATGACCCGAAGCTTGACGAGGAGATGCGTGCTGAGCTTGAGCGCATGGGCAGGGAGGAAGAAAAAAAACTCGTCAAGCGGTATGGAAGGGAAGTGCTTAAACAAACGTCAGGTAAGCCAAATTGCGACGCCCTCTTTGAGGACAGGCTCAATTATCTACTGGTCCGCTGGTGGGTGCGGTGCGGTGATGGTGGAGTACCTGGCTTGATGTTTTTCTCAGGCAGGGCGACGGCTCAACTCTTACACGCACTGCTTGGTTGCGCAGGCGTCTGGCCGAGCTATGTCAAAAGATGGAGCAAGAAGCGCCAACGGTTGGGGCTTCTACTGGCCAACGAAGACAACCCGTACATCACCGAAATTCAGGTGAATCGTGCGACCGAGTTAATTGAAGGGGATGGTCGCCACCAGTTCGAGTTTCGTGGAGAGGTTCGAGTTTGCGGTGAAGTCGCTTTTCCGCGCCGAGAGAGGCTGCGATAACGCGCAAATCCTGTCCACCCGAAGGAGTGACGGCGATGCCATAGTTGACGGCGTTGCGGGGCAATAGCGCCCGCAACTCGAAAACTATGATAAAGAACAAAGCGCAATACGCCTCGCGCGTTCGCGAACAAACCGCGCAACCGATCGCCACAATCGCCGCCAATGGTCCGAATGCTCTCAAGGACAGCGAGTTTTTCCGGCTTCCAAAACCTGGCGCAAGGTGTCCGATTTCTGGGCTGGCCAGGACGAGCATTCTGGAACACGGCGAGGCCGGAAATTTCAAGATCGTTCGGTTGAGAAAGCCGCACGCTAAACGAGGCGTTGTACTGGTCGAAACGCGCTCGTTTCTTTCATGGCTTCACGCTCAGCCTGCCGCGAGGAGGGTGGCATGAAACGGCGAGAAGAAAAGCCCCCGCATCGTTTGCGCGAGCGCGAGGGCAAAGTAGAGCCAACTGCCAGCACCATAAGCCAGCCAGGCCCCGCGAGCAAGCGCTTCGACGCAAACGCTATTGCAGAAGCCTTGGTAGGCCGTGTGGAGTGGACCGACTCACAGCGCGGTTACTGTCGTTGTCCGGGCGTTCAGTTTCACAAAAACCGAAACGGCAAGCGTGATTGCATTGTTTGCGTTGACCGCGTGCCGACGATCTACTGCGTACATTCGTCGTGCGCTGCGGAAATTGAACGCGCCAATTACGAACTGCGCTCGGCCATCAGCAAGGCGAAATTCAACAGAGAAAAGATACCCGGCAAATGCTGGCGTCCGAGCGTTGAGGGAAAAAGGCGCCAGTGCGAGCGCGAAGCTTATCAGCGGTTGAAGCTCCGCGCCGAGAAATCACTGACACTCATTCTGGAGAAGTGGGCGACTCACCCAGTTGAGTTCTTCGAGGAAAGCCCTGTGCGGTTGTTGGGCAACCCGGCGGATGATTGGAAGCTGCTGCTGGATCTGTTCCGCCGCGATGATATTCTGTGGATTGGCGACAAATACGATTCAGGTCTCGGACACGAACGCAATTTCTGCCGCGTTTCCCTTTGGTTGACCGAGCCAGCCGCGCCCGCGCAGTTCATATGCCCGAACACGTTCAAGGCGGGTGTTCACTCGCGGAGCAATGACAACGTGCTCCATCATCGTTACCTGGTGGTTGAGAGCGACACGTTGGCCAAGACGCAAATCGTCGCCGTGTTTTGCTGGTGCCGACAATTTCTGCGTCTGCGCGCCATCGTTGACACTGCGGGGAAAAGTCTGCACGGGTGGTTTGATTATCCAACCACGGCACAGCTTTACGAACTCAAAAACATCCTTCCACAACTCAGTTGCGATCCCGCGCTGTTCAAACCGTCGCAGCCGGTGCGCCTGCCCGGAGCGCGGCGCGGTGAAAAAGTTCAGGCGCTCCTCTATCTCGATCTTGGAAGGCCCAATGACCCGGAAGACTGCACTGTTTGATCGAGGAGAAGGCCGCGTGAGCAAAAGAAAACTGCCGAGCGCCTTTTTGCCGTCCTTCCCTGCATACTACGACACGGGACGAAAGTTTTACTGGATTGAAAACGACCGCGCTGGCTGGATCGAAATAACCGAAACCAGCTTGCGCCGCCATCTTCACGCCGCAGGCATCTCGCCGAATTGCCCGGATGGAGAAATCATCTCGCCACTGGATCGGAAGCTCATTGAGCTCCAAACCAAGTTCGATGTGGCGTACGCCGGCCCGCTGGCGGGACATCCGAAGGGCATGTACGAGATCAGCGGCAACCGGATTCTGGTAAGCAGTTCACCGAAATTGATCGAGCCGGAGAAAGGCGGCTGGCCTCTGATCAAAAACTTGCTTGCAAACCTCTTTGCCGATCCGCTCCACGATCAGCGGCCGTACGTCATCGGCTGGTCGAAAGTTGCCGTGGCCGCTTTGCGCGCCCGGCAACATCACCCTGGGCAAGCTCTCGCCCTAGCTGGAAAGATCGAATCCGGGAAATCGTTGTTCCAAAACCTCATCACCGAAATGTTGGGCGGACGTGTCGCTAAGCCGTATCGCTACATGCGGGACGCCACCGATTTCAATGGCGAACTCTTCGGCGCGGAGCACTTGATGATTGAGGATGAAATCGCGTCAACGGACATCCGCACCCGGCGGAACTTCGGAGCGCGGATCAAAGAGATCACCGTCAACCAAATGCAGTCCTTCCACGCGAAGCACCGGCAGGCGATCACATTGACTCCGTTCTGGCGGCTGACGATTTCGTTGAATGACGAGCCGGAAAACTTGCTCATATTGCCGCCCATTGATGAATCCCTCGTTGACAAGATCATGTTGCTCAAGGTCCACAAGAAGCCCATGCCGATGCCGACGCATACGCAGGCACAGAAGACGGCGTTTTGGAATGCGCTTCTTGCCGAATTGCCTGCCTTCCTCTGGTTTTTGGACCAATGGGAAATCCCCGCTGAGTTGAAGTGCGAGCGTTTCGGCATCACTCACTTTCACCATCCTGAATTGCTGGCGGCCATTGAAACGCTCGCGCCGGAAACCCGATTGCTTGCCTTGATTGACGCGGAACTCTTTACCGGCCCGGTCAATTCGGCGTGGGAGGGCACGGCGGAGGAATTGGAACGGCGTTTGATAAACGGACAATCTGCCCACGAAGCCCGGCGGCTTCTCGACTGGAATAATGCAACCGGGACCTATCTCGGACGACTCGAAAAAAAGTATCCCGACCGCATTCAGAAAGACCGCACTACACACAAGCGGCTTTGGAGAATCACCCCGCCCAAATGACACCATGACACCATATTTGTTACATCCTGCAAAAAGTGAAGACAGCCGAAAGAACGGGGAACTGGAAAATAGGGTGTCATGGCGTCATTCGACCTTTGATCCGGGCAAACAGTCGGCGTTCGCGTTCAAAGCGGAGGAGAGCGCATGAGCGAGCGATTTCTAAGACTCTCGGAAGTACAGCAACAGCTTGGCGTAAGCCGCTCGACGGTTTGGCGCTGGCAGGCGGAGCGCGGCCTCAAGGTCGTCCGGGTCGGTGAGGTTGTGCGGGTGCGCGAGAGCGATTTGCAGGCGTTCTTGAAACGGCATGTGACAGGGGACGAGTGCCCGCCTTTACAGCAAGTTAAGCCGGGCGGATGAGAACGCGGTCTGGCAGGGTAAGCGACGGCGCGGAGAGCCAGCAGGCAGCGGGTACGAGCCGCTTACTTCTTGCGGGCTGCGGCCAGCAGTGCGTTCCTCAGCCAGTCGGATTTGCTCTGTCCCGATTTTCGGATTGCTTGCTTGATTTCGGCGAGTTCGCCAGGGCGAACCCGCGCCGTGATGAATTTCCCCAGGGTTTCGCTGATGGGCTTCTTCGGTCTGCCGACTTCTCCAGCCATGCAAAAAAAGTTTCCGTGACACGAAAATTGTTCTTGCACGACGATAGTTTATGTGGCACAAATATTCAAGTCTCAAATGAGACGGCGCTTTCGCCGAAAGAAATGGCTGGCACGGCTGCCGGCGAGAGTGACCTAACCAGCAGCCAACCTGTATCAGCAGGCGCCAGCCGGAGAGAGAGTGAAATGAACGCAGAGACGTTTCAAGGCGGTAATTCAAAGCGGCGAGTCCGTTCCCTCAAGATTGAAGCCACGGGGGATTTTTTCTATCGGAAGATCACGCCAAGAATACGACTGGCCGGGCATTGGTTGGAACAAGCAGGATTTAAGCCCGGCCATCGTGTGGAAGTGCGTTGCGAGCAGCCCGGGAGTATGTCGCTTCGTTTTTTGGAGCAACCAAAGGAGGCGGCGCTGTGAAAACGTCCAGGGCAGTATCACAGCAAGAGCAAGCGTCGCTTGCGAAGGGTTCAAGTGGAACCGAACGCGGGGCGGCCAAGGCGGAGTTCGAGCGTCTCGGCAAGTGTCTATATTGGAAAGGCGGCAAGATCGTGGCGCGAGTGCGTGTCAACGGGAAGCCGACGTGGCGTGGCACTGGCACCGACAACCCGGTGGAGGCTCGCAGGTGGTTGAAAAAGTGGCAGAGCGAGGAATGGATGGACGACAACGGCTTTGAGCCAACGGGCGTTGTCCTGCATCGGGAGCGGTTTACGGTGGGCGAACTGATTGACGCCTATATTGAGGCCGGAATGCCGACGCGCAAGATGCGCCCGAAACGGCCCGCGACGATCAAGGCCGAGAAAACCTGTCTGAGAGTGCTGCGCTCCTATTTCGGGGGGATGCAGGCGGCAAGTGTGGCCCTGGGCGACTGTGACAGGTTCCGCGATTGGCGGCTTGCCGGCGGGTATTTCGCCAACGGGAGCGCGGATGCCCAAAGGAAGCGCATGGCGCGCCTCAAAAGGGGCACGCCCAGCGTTGACCTGGAGTTGACGATTCTGGGGAACGTTTTCAACCTGGCCGTGCGCCGGGGAACGTTGAAGTCGAATCCGCTGGTGGGGAGGGGCCGTTACAGCATAGCCGAGGACACCCGGCACTGCCGCGAGGTTGCGCCAACGCCGGAGGGCTTGAAGCAGATTGAATACTGGTTGCGGGAGCGAAGTCAGCATGGCATGGCGGACGCGGTTTGCTTCCTGGCGTTCAGCGGGCTGCGCATCGGCGAGGCGCTGCCCTTGGACTGGGAAGCAGTGGATTGGGGCGAGAAGGTTATTCACGTTCAGCGCGAGAAGCGCGGTATCATGCCCTGGGTGCCGATATTGCCGGAAATGGAAAGCCTGCTCTGCGACATGCGGAAGCGGTCAGCGAGCCACTTGCTTTTCCCGTCGCCCTTCGACCCGAATAAGGTCCGGAATGGCTCGGCATTCAGGGATCGGCTTGCCGCAGCCTGCCGTAGCCTTGGAATCGGTCATGTGACGCCGCATGGCTTGCGGTCCTATTTCGTGACTCAAGCGCGCCAGAGCGGCCTTTCTGACGCGGAGATTGCCATGCTAATCGGGGACAAGACCGGCCCGGCAATTGTGGCGTTGACCTACGGCGACGTGCGGCCCGATCACCTCCTGAGACAGGCCCAGAGAATCCGCCTGACGGTGCAAGCCAGCCAAACGGGAGAGCCGGAGGCGAGTAGTATCAAAAGTAGTATCACGTTGCCCGATGTTTCAGCCGGTCTCGGCTTGGCGCCCGGCGCTGCGAATGTCGAGCAAACGCCCGGTTTGCAAGGGCTTTGACAGTGCCCACAGAAACGGACAGAGACGCCCTGAAACGTCTCTGTCCCTACTTTGAATAAACCCGGGCGAGCAGCGTCTGGGGCCGCGTCGGAACGCGGCTCACGGATGAACGTGACTCAGGGCCGCAGTGAGGTCCTGGATCAGCCCGAGCCGCTCGTTTTCCTCCTGCTTGCGGCGCGTGATGTCGCGGGCCACAGTCGAGGCCCCGACGACCCGGCCAGTGGTGTCCTTAATCGGCGAAATGGTGAGTGAGACCTCCACGGGCTTTCCGTCCTTGCGGATACGCACCGTCTCAAGGCCGTCCACGCCCTCGCCCCGCCTGATCGCCTCAAAGATCTCAGGGAGCTCTTCCGGCCGAAACGATGGAATCAGCACGGAAATCGAACGTCCGATCATCTCCTCGGCGCTATACCCATAAAGGCGCTCCGCCCCGGCATTCCAGCTCACGACGATACCCTCCAGCGTCTTGCCGATGATGGCATCGTCACAGGATTGGACAATGGAGGCCAGGTAGCCGGAGATGGCCTCGGCCTGCCGACGATCCCGCCGCTCCTTCGCCGCCCGCAATTCGCGTTTCACCGCCGGCGCCAACCGGGCCAGGTTGCTCTTCGTGACATAGTCGTGCGCGCCGGCCTTCATCATTTCCGCGACGGTCTCCTCGCCGACGGTGCCGGAGACGCTGATGAACGGGATGTCCAGGCCGCTCTGGCGATACAAGGCCAGCGCCGCCGGGCCGGTCAGCTCCGGCATCGAATAGTCGCTGATGATAACGTCCCAGTTGTGCACGGCCAGGGCCGCCTCCAGGGAGGCCGCCGTCTCAACACGCTCGAACACGGGGTCCAGCCCACCGCGCTGGAGTTCGGCCGCGATCAGCAGCGTGTCATCTGCGGAATCCTCCACGATCAATACTCGCAGCGGGCAAGACATAATATTCTCATTTTCCACGGACTCAGTTCGACAGCCCATAGTGACGATAGTTCAGTCCCTATAACGAGTCAAATAAGCCAAGCTAAGATCCACCATTTCGTGGTGTCCTTCGCCGGGGGTTGCGGCTACATTGCGCGAACAAAGAAAATATGAACCCACATACGGTGCTCTGGATTTACATCGTTTTATTGCTGGTCGGCGGACTGATCGGGTTTCTGAAGGCCGGCAGCAAAGTATCGCTGATCACGTCCGCCGTATCAGCAGCGGTGCTGATCGTGACGGCGATCCCGGGTCTGTTCACACCGAGCCTCGCCCGCGCGTTGGCGGACATAATCATGGCCGCCTTGCTGGTGGTATTCGCAATCCGGCTGGGGAAGACGAAGAAGTTCATGCCGAGCGGGCTGATGCTGGTAATTACGGTCCTGGCCCTGGCACTCAGGCATTTGTGAGTCCCGGCGCGCTTCCCATCTGGGAGATCCATGCGCAGGTGGTCGAGACGCTACGTGCCGGCAACCGGCTGGTCCTGGTAGCGCCCACCGGCTCTGGCAAGACCACCCAGGTCCCCCAGATGCTGCTCGATGCCGGGCTGGCCGGCGGCAAGAAGATCGTCGTGCTCCAGCCCCGTCGCGTCGCGGCGCGGACCGTGGCCGCCCGGGTAGCCTGGGAACGACGGTGCCCGCTCGGCGCCGAGGTCGGTTACCAGATTCGCTTCGATGACCAAACCAGTCTGGGCACCCGCATCAGCTACGTGACCGAGGGCATCCTCCTGCGCTGGCTGCAAGACGATCGCACCCTCTCCGATCTGGGCGCGGTCATCTTCGATGAATTCCATGAACGTAACCTGCTAAGTGACGTGGCGCTGGCGCTGGTGAAGCGACTCCAGGGAACGGAGCGTCCGGATCTGAAGATAGCCGTCATGTCGGCGACGCTTGAGGCGGAGCCGGTGGCGGAGTATCTGGCGGGGGAGGGAGGGACAGGCCAGACGCCTGTGCTGCATTCTGAGGGGCAGAGCTTTCCCGTCGAAGTGCGCTATTTGAGCCAGCACGACGAGCGGCCAATCACAGAACAAGCCGCCGACATCGTCGAGCAGATCCTGAACGCCGGCGAACCCGGGGACATCCTGGTCTTCATGCCGGGCATGGGCGAGATCAACGCCACCATCACCGCCGCCCGGGCCAGCCGGACTAATGAGCGGCTCGCCCTCATCCCCCTGCACGGCGACCTGCCGCCCGACCAGCAGGACCTCGCCTTCGCGCCGAATCCCCTGCGCAAGGTCGTCGTCGCCACAAACGTAGCGGAGACCTCGGTCACCATCGAAGGCATCCGCCACGTGGTGGACAGCGGTCTAGCCCGGGTCGCACGGTATGACGCCGAGCGCGGCATCGGCACCCTCTTCCTCGAGCCCATCAGCCGGGCCTCCGCCGAGCAGCGCAAGGGCCGCGCCGGACGCACCGCGCCCGGAACCTGCCACCGCCTCTGGACCGAAAGCGGCCAGTTGAACCGGCCCGAGCGCAACACGCCCGAGATTCAGCGCAGCGACCTGGCCGAGGTGGTTCTCCTGCTGCACTCCCTGGGCATCAAACGCGCGGCGGAGTTTGATTGGCTGGACAAACCGGACGCGCAGGCCGTGGAGCGGGCGGAGCAGTTGCTGATAACGCTGGGAGCGCTCCGCGACTTACGATTTACGAATGACGATCTTCGCGCCGGGCGGGAAACCGAAGCTTCCATCGTAAACCGTAAATCGTCAATGACTGTGGACCTGACACCCGTTGGCCGCCAGATGCTCAAGCTGCCGATGCATCCCCGCTACTCACGCATGCTGGTGGAGGCGGCGAAATTCGATTGCGTTCCGGCGGCGGCGTTGTGCGCGGCCCTGGTAAGCGGGCGCGATATGCTCATGCGCCTCGGCCGCGACGACAAGCACATCCAGGAAGCCCGCGAACTGTTCGAAGCGAGCCAGGAATCGGACTTCTACACGCTTATGCGCGCCTATCAGTTCGCTAAGAATAACAGTTTCAGCGTGGAGACCTGCCGCCGCTACGGCATCCACGCCCAGACAGCCCGGCAAGTGGCGCAGACCTTCGAGCAGATCCTGCAGCTCGCGAAGCACCAGGGCCTGCTCAAGCGCGAGGATGCAGGACCTCCGCCACAGGCTTGCGCCGATCCGCAACACGCAACACGCAACACGCAACACGCTGACCCCCTGCCCCGCTGCCTCATGACGGGCTTCATTGACCAGCTTTGCCGCCGTCACGACCAGGGGACGCTGGAGTGCGACTTGACCGAAGGGCGCCAAGGCACGTTGATGCGCGAGAGCGTCGTGCAGAGCGCGCCGCTGTTCGTGGCCGCGACCATCCGCGAGGTGGCCGGGCGCGGCGCGGAGAACCTGACCCTCCTGGGGCTGGCCAGCGCCGTGAAGCGCGAGTGGATTGAGGAGGCATTCCCCGAGCAGGTCACCGCTAAAATCGAGCACCTCTACGACCGCACCCACAAGCGCGTCGCGTCGGTGAAGCTGGTCCGCTTTCGCGACCTCGTCATCCATCACGAGCACCAGCGCGAGGTGGACCCGAAAGCCTCGGGCCGATGCCTGGCCGAGGCCAATCGGAAGGGCTACTTCGAGCTGCCGCTGTTCAACCACGAGTTGAAGCAGCTCATCGGCCGCGTGAACGTGGTTGTGGCCGCGATGCCCGAGCTTGAATTCCCGCCCTTCGATGAGGCGGCGATTACCAGTTGCCTGGCCCGGGCGTTTGAGGGGTTGGCCCTCGCAAAGAAGGCGCAGGCGACGCCCCTGCGTGAGGCGTTCGTTCAAGCCCTGGCCAAGGAACAGCTCGGCTGGCTCGATGAGCTTGCGCCCACGAGCATCCTGTGGCCGGATGGCCGCAAACTGAAACTGCTCTATCCCGAGCAAGCGCAGGATGAGGATGGCCAGCCGAACTCCCCCGAACTGCAGGTGAAGCTGCACGACTGTTTCGCGCTGAAAACGCACCCGCACCTCTGCGAAGGCCGCCTGCCGGTGAAGCTCTGGCTCTGCGCCCCCGACGGCAAACGGCTGGAGGCCACCTTCAATTGGCCCGCATTCAGAACGAACCGCTACCCCAAGCTCAAACCCGCCCTCCAAAAGAAACACCCCGGCGTGCCCTGGCCTTAATCGGCTCTAGTCCATGACCAGGCTGGCTTAACCCGCCCTTCTGCATTCTGCCTTCTGCCTTCTGCCTTCGCTCCGCGGTGGCTTTGAGGTGGCCCTGAGGTAGCCTTAAGGTGGCTTTGAGGTAGCCTTGGGGTGGCTTTGATGGGGCTTTGGGGTGGCCTTGAGGTAGCCTTGGGGTGGCTTTGATGTGGCTTTAGGGTAGCCTTGATGTGGCTTTGGGGTGCCTATCACCTGGCTATCAACACGCTTTGATGTGGCTTTGATGTCGCCTTGATGTGGCTTTGGGTGGCCCCCGACTTTAGACTCCAGACTTTAGACTTTAGACTTCGGCCTTTGCCCATAAGCATCCTGAATACAACCCCTCTCTCCCGGCTCCCTCGGGGTGGTCTGGGGGCACCCTGGACATACCCTGGAGGTACCCTGGACCCATAGACCCCCCTCAAAACCCGATTTTCAATCAGGCAAGCTTATCCAACTCGGCTTGCGAGCACCTTTCCGCCGCGAGCCCCTCTCCGGCTTTGGTTGTTGGATGTCGGATGTTGGATGTCGGATGTTCAATCCGCTTGGTTTTTCCCCCATTCCCCGTTACCCTGTCCTCCGGCAAATGGCTGTCGAATCCAAACCGCTCTTCCACCCGGAAGTCCTGCTCCAGCAGGTGCGGTCGTTCACAGGAGCGCTACGCCATCAACCTCCCGTGCGACTGGATCATCGTCACCTCCCTATCGCCTGCCTTTATGTAAAGGTCGGTCCTCGCGATGTTCGACTTGGCCCCGAGCAGGGAAAAGAGAATAAGCGCCAGCAGGATGACGGCCCCAAAAAATGATCCGATTTGCACCAGCGAGTATCTCTTAAGCATTCCCGTATACACGTCGTACCGCTTCTCCTGGTTGACGTGAGCGACGACGCTCATAACGAAGGCGAGCCCGGCACCGATGCTGATAAGAAGAAGCGCGGCACAGAGGTACCAAAGCCAAGACACCGGACCCTGTGCCGAAAGAGCGAGCCCGACGAGAAAGGCAAGCCCAGCGGATGCCAACGTCAGGAACTGCTTCGCGATCTCCACCGCGTAAGAGCAAGAGTCTTTCTGATGCTGGTCGGGCGCCGTGGCTAAAGCGGGCTCGTTCATGAACTATTATTTCCCTTTTCCGCAAAAAGGCCATGCAGAACCGCGCTGCGTAAGCCTTGTCAAGGTCACCAACCTGTACAAGCGTTCTGCCTTCAGCGGACGCGTATTGGGAAGCCTCCTTCACAAGTAACTCCACGGATGCTAGCGCCTCGAGCTTCGACCGCCGCAGCCCGGCGGTCTTTGTCATCTCCTGCTCCAGCAGCACCTCGCGGTTCTCTGCCAAGTGCTGCATCAGTTTGTTGACGACGTCGTTTTGGAATTGCTTCATGCCCGCGCCCGCGGCCGTGCTGCTGACGGTGGCCTCAATTTCTGTACGAAACCCTGGGGCTCGCATCCAATCAAACTCTGCTATTTCTTAAGTTCCTTTCCTTAGTTGTTTTCGTCTTCGCGAGCAGACTTGCCCTGGGACAGAGCCGCCTCGCGTCCGTGCTTTGCCGCCCCCTTTCTTACTGATTGCGCCGTACCTGTCAAGAGCGGACCGGGTGTGCGACGGGGGTCAAGCAAGAAGCAAGTTCTTCCAATAGTGACACTTGCCCGATTAAACTACTTTCCGCCCGCAGGCCCATTGGTCAAGGCTGGTGTGGGCGGCACGACGGAGTTCGGCTTGTCACCGGAAGCGCCCAATACGGAAGGCATCTCATTGGTGCGCACCCGGATGACCTCGTAGAGATCCTGGAGGACGCCCAGTCCCATGCCCTTGTCCGGCCTGGGACCGGCCGAAGCGGACACCTTGATATCGGTCTCCAGTGCCGGAGGGTTGGTGCCCAGCGCACGCGCGGCCGCGAACACGGCGTCGAGTGTTTTCGAGATCCGTTGCTCCGGCTCGCTCAGTGGGAAGGGATGGGGGAAGTCGTTGGGCAGTGTGAGATCAAAAGCGATCGCGTTGCTGAGAGTGGCTGCGCCGGCGCTGGTCATTACCACGAGGTCGAGTTTGTTGGTCGCCACGGTCAAGTCATTGCTGGTGACAACGGTGGACCAGGGAGGCACACTGAAAACCAGATTCGAGTCGGAGAGGACCCAGAAGGGGCAAGCCCGGCTGCCCACCATGACCGTCCGCACCTGGCTGACTTGGTGGCCGTCAGGCGTGTTGGTGGTGGTCAAACATCCCTGCCCCGGCGTGCCATTAGTGGCGAGTACGCCGAAAACCGACGTGGAATAGAGGGCACCGCGATTTGGGTAAACCGCAATAATGGCGAACCTGTCCGTGCCCCTTGGGGCGTCAGCGATGGTCACCGCATTGCTGAGCACCGCCATTCCCCCGGAGGTTATGATTGCCAACTCGTGTTTGCCGGGGCCGAGCGATTTGGCCAGGTTCGTTGAGACGTCCATCAGCAGCAGGTTATTCTGCCTAAGCGTGATTCCAAAAACGCCGCTGGGCCTGATGTCCACCGTGGTGACCGTAGGACCGCCCGCTGTCGCCGTCGTTGTGATGTTGGTTACCAGCGGGGACATCGCTACCGCTCCAATGGAGACCTGCAGACTCCCATCGTAAACCACGAAATTCGTGCCTTGGATGGCCCATCGCTGGAACTCCGGCTCGGGCTCTTCAGGCGTGGACCCAGGCGAACCCGCTCCCGGTTTGGTTTCCGCGGCAGGCTTCGGTCCGGCGGGTTTCTTCAGCGCCAGCGGCATCGGTACCACGGCGGTGATCTGGGGCGCCGGGACGGGGAGAACCTCAACGGCATTGGAAACCACCGTGTGGCCCGCTTGGTTTACCAGCTCCAGATTGTAAGTACCGGGCAGAAGCCTGTCTCTCGGGGGCAGTCCGATGGTGAGGGAATGCTCTCGGTCGGCACGCGGGCGGTCGTCGAGGCTAATGTCCCCGAGCGCGACATGGTTCACGTGCTGAGGCCGCGCCTGGAAGAAGTCACCCTGAATGGTGAGTTCCGGTGGATAATCATCCAGCCTGAATTTGTCGGGGTAAACGCTGGTGACCACCGGCAGCACCGGTGGCGGCCCGCTGTCGCCGTCAGCCTGTCCTTGATAGGCGAAATGCACCGCGTTGGTTCGCGTGTCCTGGCCGCCCGAAGTCAGGATGGTGAGATCATAACTCCCCGGCTTCAGATTGAAATCGTTGGGGTCAACAACAAAGGAAATGGATTCGTCCGTCACCCGTGCCGAGACCTCGCGGAACTTAAGCGAAAGCGACTTATCCGTCAGGGCCGCAGCAGGGTCCTCCCCAAGCTTGACGGAAACGGAGCCCTCCGCCAGCTTCGCGGGCGAGAGGTCCCGCACAGTGCCCCCAATGGCGACCTTCAGACTGTCATCGCCCACGCTGAAGTGGCGGCCGGCAACGTCCACTCTCTGCCGGGTACATAACCTCGTGTCGGCGCGCCACCTCGCCTCGTCCGGGTCTTCCTTCAGCGGCTTTGCTATCACCGCGTCGATTACCGGTGCCGGGGTAGGCAGCACCGTGATGGCGTTGGTCCAGACGGTCTTTCCCGCGCCAGTGACGATTTCGATTTCGTACTCGCCGGGCGCCAGTTGCGCCTTTTGCTGCTTGGAGAGGTTCACCGAGATTTTGCGGCCCTCATTGGTGGTAATGGGATGGTCGAAGGGCATTCCTTGGAGTCCAACAAATTCCAAGCCGCCGAGCCGCGAATTAAAGTAGCGTCCCTCAATGTCGATCTTGTCGGGCGGATAGTCCTTCCTGAATCGCGCGGGATAAACCGCGGTTACCCACGGCCGGAGGGGTGGAAGGGTGGAAGCCAGCGTTCGTCCCGTGGCCGCGCCCTTCAGATTCTCAAAGCGGCGTCTTATTTCGTGGGCGGCATAGTGTGTGCTATTGGAGTCGGCACCAAGCATTTCCTCCATTTGATCATTCAACTGATCAAATGCGTAAGCGTTTTTCAACCGTCTGGTGTTACTGAACGTCCCCTGAGGCTTGTAGCCGTAATACCACCAATCGAAGCTGTACTTCTTAAACCAGTTGCGGTGAGTCACCGGTATCCAGCGGGTTTCCACGCTCGCGGAGATGGTGTCCCAGGTGAGCAATTCGCTGTCTTCGCAGATGGCGACGATCAGAGCCGGGAAGCTGGAAGGCTCGAGGACATGGCCCGGCCCGGTGGTGGTGCTGGCCGGATTCACCAAGGCCTCCAGCTCGGGATCGAACCGGTACGTGACATCCGAGCCCTGCGAACTCGGCACCACCAGGGGCACCGCGTTCCGCGTCGCCACGCTCTGCTGCGTCAATTTCTTGAACGCGCTGCTCAGTGCGGCTTGGAGGCCGGGGACCTGCGGCACACTGCCTGCAAGTTGTGTCAGAAAACTCAATTGGCGCTGATAACTGCTGGCCAGATCCAAAACCTGCGACTCTGCGAAAGGGAAGGCTGAGATGATGGTCGGGACACTCTTGGGAAGGCCCAGGTCAGCCGCCTCCGGACCCGTTGAATGCACAAAGCCACCCGGCCGTTTGATTTGACGCAAACGATCGACACGCGGTTTACTCATAGTGTTCGTGAGCAAAACACGCTCGACCAAGTTGCTAGCTCGCTCCGTACTCAGCGCATACTCAAACCTCACCTGCACCTCCGCGATGTAACCCTTCCTGGTCTTCCATCCGGGCAACAAGCTCACCTGCATTACGCCCAGATATGCCTTCTTGTTGTCCGGCAGACGAATGGGATCGGACATGTAGTCGAGTATGCGTTCGGTCACTTTATCCGTGGCGCCGATCTTGAGGACCACGCTCTCCGAGATCTCCGGTTGCACGTTGCTCTGCACCGTGAGTATCACCGGCTTGGACGCTTGCGAGTTTGTCCCGGCCGCGCCCGAGGTCCCTGAGGAGTCGGCGCTCTTGCCCGAAGATGGCGGAGAACCGGAGCCGCCCGAACCCGTGGACTTTGTGGAGCCGATTGGCGAAGCGGTCGGTGAAGCGGTATTCGTCCCCCCGGCTCCGTTCCCGGAACCCGAGAGGAGGGTGGAAGCTTGAGGCGCGAACTGGACAACCACGGCGTTGGATATATCAACCGAGCTCAACAGGTTGGCCGTTCCCTGGAGGGTCTGCCGCGCTCTGTCCATGTAGAAGCTGGTAGGGTTGGTGTAGTCCAGGGCAAAAAAGCCCGTGCCTTCCTTCGTGGCACGGTTATCGAGCCACGCGATGTCTGAAATCGTCGCCCGTCCCCATTCCTCCGCTGAGCGTTCGATGTCGTTCAACTTCCCGGCGATGTCGTCGAGCTTCTGCTCCTTCGGCGTTTCGCAGCCTGACAAAGCCAACACGACCAGCGATGCCGGAAACAACGGTTTATGATATGCTTTCCACTTCATATAACCTGCCTGCTTTTTTGCCGTCACGATGCTAATGCGTTTGATTAGTCATGCAAGCAAGAAATTCGCCCGCACAGCGCTGAGTACAGGCGGGCGCCCCCAAAGCAAATTCCTATGAGTTTATCAGTTTAGGGGTGCGGCGGACCCGATCCGTCTCGCCACACTCCAGATGACGAGCAAGTGTCCTGACTATTGACACTAATCTGGCGCCGGCCTCCACGCGTTGCGGGACGAATACACCCGCAGTGCCGGGAAGGAAGAAGGCTGAAGGATGAATGCAGAAGGTAAAGGCGGCGACGCAGGGTCATTGCTTCGGTGCTGGAATAATGACCAGGAGCAGCCGCTAACTGCCGCCGGGGTCCACTCCCGAAAGGGCTTGAGATGCTCCTGCATCGGTGGGATAGTTCCACCATGACACTGACGGCCGACAGTAAGGGCAGGATCGCTTGCCGGGACTTGTTTCCGCCGCACGCCAGTTTCGAGGCGCTCAAGGAGCCGGATGGGAGAGTAACACTCATCCGGCTGAGGCGTGAAGAACGGAAGCCTCGCCTGGTGAAGCCCATTGTCCGCAAAGGGCTGCTGGTGCTGCCGATGGCCGACGCGGAACTGGATTCAGAAGCGCTGGACAGGGAAATCCGTGAAGAGCGGGAGCGGGAAAATGCGCGTCTATTGGGATAGCACGGCGTTGCTGAACGCACTAGCCGCCCAGAGCGTTCTGGCGCGCCTGGCCGAAGGCCAACATGTGACGCGGTCACACGCGTATGTGGAGGCATTTCACCATCTTTCCGGCCGAGGCCTGCCGCTCAAGAACGGCCAGCGTCTGGCCGTGACCCCTGGCGATGCGGCCCGCATGATCCGCAACCTTGCCAAGAGAGTCCGGGCGCATGATTTGATCCCGGAACAGACCTTGGCTGCTCTCGATGACGCTCAGGGTCAAGGCGTCTCAGGGCGAATGGTCCATGACTGGCTCCATGCAAGGGCAGCCAAGCTGGCCGGCGCCGAAGTGGTGCTCACGCGCGACGTAGCGTTATCACGCCTGTGCGCTGCCGAAGGTCTCAAGGCACAATGGCCTTAAGGTCCGTCCCCACCCTCGCCGGCGAAACCCTGACCCTGGAGCGCAAGCTCAAGGCTGGAGGCTAAATGCTGAAAGCCTGCCGGTGCTACGGCTTCACCCCGGCAGAGATGGCGCTCATGCGGCGAGCTTTGATCAGGCTCGCATCCCGGCCTGTCCTCCGGCGGCGCGATCCTCCATCCCGGGACGTTTCTTCCGGGAGGAACCAATCGCGGGCAGGCCGAGCCTCACCCGCTTGTGTATTACGGCGCTCAGGCTGCGGCCCAGTCGCCGTGCCGCCTCGCGGGCCGTTGCGGTGCGGACCAACCGCTCCTGGGCCTCCGTCCAAGTGTTGCGATGAAACGCGGGTAATTCGAGTCTCACCCGCTTGTGCATGACAGAGCTACGGGTGCGGCCCAATTTCCGCGCGACCGCGCGGTCCGTATCGGTGCCGACCAACTGCTCCTCAGCCAGGGTCCAGTTCTGCTGGCCGCTGGGGGGCTGCTTCCGGAAGCGAACGACGAAGCTAGTCCTGCGCTTCTTCACCTCGTCAGGGGTGCGCCCCAGCAGATGGGCGATTTCCTCGTCGGGTTGGGTCCCCAGCATATCATCTTCTTTGTAGGACCAGGGTTTGGTTTCCGGTGGAGGCGGGGGCACTCCCTTGACCCGCCGCCGCATCTGAACGGAGGTCAGTGAGCGGCCCACTCGGCGCGCCAATTCCCGGTCCGGCAGAATGCCCAGCATCCGGACTTGCCAAGGCTTCCACCCCTTGGGGTGGGGAGTCCGACGAAAGGGGCGTCCGAGGCTCTGCCGCATCCTTGCGACGGTTTGGTAACTGCGGCCCAGTCGCTTGGCCAGCTTGCTGTCAGGCATGCGCCCCACCAGCCGCTTCTCGGCCGCGGTCCACTTCCGGACGGTGCCCGTCCGGGCGGCGGCATTGGGCCACTCCTTCAGGTTAACATGCAGGATCATCCGCCGCCGCTTCACGCCGCAGATGCCGCGGCCCAGCGCCCGGGAGACCTCCTGGTCGGACATGGTGCCCAGGACAGCGTCTTCGCTTGGGCTCCAGGGTCTGCAGGGTATCGGCGAAGGCACATTCTTCAGTTGTCGCCGTTGCTGCACCGAAGCGATGGAGCGGCCCAACCGTCGCGCGACTTTGGGGTCCGACATGGTGCCCAGCAACCGTTCCTCCTTGGGCGTCCAGGTCCCCGGCCGGGGATAGCGGGGAATGCGCAGCGTGCGCCGGCGCTTGCCTATGGTGGTGTGAGAGCGTCCCAGCTTCTTCGCCAACGCTTCATCGGACGCAGTCCCCAGCAGCCGGTCCTCCTTCGGCGTCCAGGGACGCCGCTCGACGGTGGATGGGATGCCCAGCCGGGAGCGCCGCCGCCGGGCAACTTGCGAGTCCGGCCTGTGGGGTGGTTTTCTGCTCAGCGCTTTGGTGTGGTTGGAAACGAGGTGCTTCATAGCCGTGTTTCGTACTCAGACCGTCGCCCGATGCAATCTCAACTGACGAACCGCGTCAAGCTGAACTCGCGGGTATGCCACCTTGCCGTCTGGCACGATCCACCGCCCAGACTGCCCCCGCACGGCCTGCCGGGGTTCTCGCGTGCCGGCCGGGAAGGGGACTTCGGGGGCCGTACCGGCAATCGGAAATGAGCCAGGCGGAGGCACACTACCTGTAGTGTGAGCCGTACTTGTGCGAGCACAAGATATAGCGCTATTCTCAGCATTTCTAGCTTAAAGGGCTCCAGATTGCAACGGTTGGGCTCGCGACGGGTTTTTTTTTCGGGACGGGGATGCGAATGGCGCCGAGAAGAGGTCAGGAATTCCTTCCGCCTTGACCCTTGGGCGTCTGGGGATAACCTCGCCAGCATGAAGTTAAACCAGCAACCAAGCTACTTGACCACCTCGAATCATACCCTCTCGCAAACCACAACTTCTCTTTCCCGTCGAACCTTCCTGGGAACCGCCGCAGGCGTGATGGGTGCCGCGTCCCTGGGTCTGGTCGGCGCCGGCGCCCTGGCCCCAAGTGCTGCCGGAGCGGCCCAGGCCCCAAACCGGAGGAAGGAAATGCACCTGGGAATGCTCACGGCGCCGGTGACTGGCCTCACCCTTGACGAGGTGCTCGATATGGCCAAGCGCTGCCACGTCTCGGCACTCGAGGTCATTTCCGGCCCGGGCAACCGGCAGATTGACCCGATGAACTTCACCCAAGCCGATGCGGACTCGGTCAACCAGAAACTGGCGGAGCGCGGCTTGGAGATCAGCGCCCTTTCCGATTACGTGGATGCCGCCGCTCCCGGCAAGACGGACGAAGTGCAGACCGTCGCCAAGAAGGTGATTGATGCCGCCGCCCTGTTGGGCGTGCCCACCGTCTGCATGATCACCGGCCTGCCGCACTCCGGCATGAGCCGGATTGCCATGATCCAGCAGGTCATTCCCAAAATCTTCCGCCCGATCGTGGACCACGCCAAAGACAAGGGCATTCAGATCGCCATCGAGAATTGGTTTGCCACCTGCCTCCAGGGCATTGACACCTTCGATTGCCTGCTGGAGACCATCCCCGACCCGAATTTCGGCCTGAACTACGACCCCTCCCATCTCGTCCACCAGGAGCTGGACATCACCATCCCGGTCACCCGTTTCAGCAAGCGCATCTTCCATACCCACGCCAAAGACTGCCTGATTGATGTCCCGCGGCGCAACTTTGTTGGCATCCTGGGAGACAATTGGTGGCGTTATGTAATTCCCGGTTATGGGGATATCAAATGGGGAGATTACATCAGCCAACTGCGTGGGGTTGGTTATCGTGGCGTGCTGAGCATCGAGCACGAAGACGACACCTTCAGCCCGGAGCCAGGTTTCGTCCACGGAGCCAATTACCTGGGTCAATTCTGCTGAAAGCGCCCCTGGGACCAAAGCTTTGCATCCAGCGTATAGCTTTCCACTCGCGCATTGCATTAGAGGAAAAGGGGATGCTCGTGAACGACGCAGCGATAACCCTGCCAACCCAGGATGCATGGATATTGGCGTGCCTAAACTCACCAGCTATGTGGTTTTTCTCCTTCCGCTTCTTTCCACACAAGAAGGACGAAGCGCTCTCAATGGATATACAATACGTGGAGCGGCTGCCTATCCCTAAACCGAGCGATTCCACCCGGGCGGTAGCGGAGAAGGCCGTCCGACGTCTAATCGAACTCACCACCCGCCAGCAGCAGACCCCGCGCACGTTGCTCGACTGGCTGCGGGTGGAATGCGGCATCTCATAGCCTAGCAACAAGATTCTCGCCCTGACCGACTTAGACTCCAACACCTGGGTAAGCGGAGTGAAGCGTATCCGTGGCAAGAAGCAGCCGCTTTCCTCCGCCGGCCTTCACGCGTTGCGGGACGAATACACCCGCACCATCGAACCCGCCCGCGCCCGCGCCGTCGAAACGTTGAGCCTGGAGCGCACCCTCAGCGACCTCGTCAACCAGACCTACGGCCTCACCCCGGCGGAGATCGCCCTAATGTGGCAAACCGCCCCGCCCCGCATGTCCATCCCCCCGCTCCGATTCTCAGGACGAGAAAGCCACGGGCGCCCGGCAGGGAAACTGCCTCGCGGGCTAGCAACTTAGTGGAATTTAGTTGCTCCTCTGCGAGAGCTTCCCCAGCATAGCAGCACTGCGTGAGTATGAAGCCACCCTCAACCCAACTCCCTGTAACCGAGATCGAATCCTTGATTGTGACCGTCCGCGAGCAGCGTGTGATTCTGGCCCCAGACCTGGCGTCCGTCTATGGCGTGCCCACCAAGGCGCTTAACCAGGCCGTCAAGCGCAACGCGGATAAGTTTCCGGCTGATTTCATGTTCCGATTAACGTTGGCTGAGGCAGAGGACATGCAGCGTTCAAGGTCACAAGTTGTGACCTTGAAGCGCGGGCAGAATATCAAGTATCTCCCTGCCGCCTTCACTGAGCATGGTGCCATCATGGCTGCCAATGTGCTTAATAGCCCGCGCGCAACACACATGAGTGTCTTCGTTGTGCGCGCCTTCGTCAAAATGCGCTCGGCCTTCAAGGATAGCCGGCAACTGGCCGAGAAACTCACCCTGCTGGAACAGGAACTCAAGCTTCGCCTTACGAACTCGATTCCGACACCAGGTGGGTGCGGACTTGGTTCTTGGAAGTCGCTGCGTGAAGGGGTCCATGAGGATGTCATGTTTTCACCGGAGGCTGCTCGTCCCGGTGAGCGTGTTGGCTCGTTCTGCTTGGTCGGTTTGAAGGGGGGGCGGCCCACCTTAATGGGATCGTGTTGATGGGGCGGTGAAGTGAAGCGCAGCCGGGCCGGGGACGCGGGAGGGGCTTAATCCGCCCCGGGAGCCTCGATCAATCTGCGGGGCAAATCACGCTGCCCGCGCATCGCGCGGCGCATCACGATGTCGTCACTGGCCAATTCGTAAAAGAGAATGTGCTGGTTGAAGGGCCGGGAAACGAGAAAGAAGCGCCATTCGCGCAGACGAGGGAGAGTGAAACCGCCGCGTCCGGGTTCTCCTCGGCGATGCGCAGCCCGATCTCGCGCAAGTCGTCCCAGACCGGCGACTTGACGAGCAAGTTCATCGCCGGAGAACATTACGCCTGAGGGCGTCCCAAGCCGCCGCACCCCGCATGCCCATCCCACCGCCCATATAGTGCCTCAAGTCGGTGTCCCGAAGCCCGCGAAAAAGTGGCAACGATTGCCCTTTGACAGCACGGCCCCCGCTCGGCAAGATCGAGCCATGCTTGGTGAGAGCAAAGACCGATTCCCCCTCACCCGCGCAGCGCTGGGTAATTGCGGGCGCGTCAAAAGCGAAACCCTATCAGCCTATGTTGATTCGACTCCCCTCGTTCACACTGTTTCTCGCTGTTCTGCTGGCCGGGCCCGTCTTTCCGAGCCGCGCGGATGAACTGGCCGACAAGGCCAAGGCTATCTTCAAAGCCAACCAGCATTCGGTCGTCACCGTTCAACTGGTGATCAAGAGCAAAGTCTCGCTTCCGGGCATGGGCGGACAGTCCAGCGAATCGCGCCACGATGCCACGGCCTCGGTCATTGATCCCTCCGGCTTGTGCGTCCTCTCCCTCTCGGCCACCGACCCCGGCGGCATGTTTCAGGAGATGCTTGGCGGGATGATGTCCGACGAGGAATCCCGCTTGAAGATGGACAACGAGTTGAGCCTCGTGAGAATCCTCCTCGATGACGGCACCGAGGTTCCGGCCGAAGTAGTGTTGCGCGACAAAGACCTCGACCTGGCCTTCATCCGGCCCAGAGCCAAACTGGCCGCGCCCCTGGCCGCCCTCGACCTCGCCAACTCCGGCAAGGCGGAGGTATTCGACCAGGTCATTGCCCTCAATCGCTTGGGCACCGTGGCGGGGCGGGCTTACGCCGGCTCCGTCGAGCGCATTTCGGCCGTAGTCGAACGGCCGCGCCTGTTCTACGTCCCCGAGACCTCGATGACCACGACCGGGCTTGGCGCCCCCGCCTTTACCCTGGACGGCAAGGTCCTGGGGGTGTTCGTCATGCGCTCGCTGAAATCCAAAGGCGAGGGCGGACTTCTTAGCTTGTTGAACAACCCGCAGCAGGCCTTCGCCGCCATCATTCTCCCCGCGCAGGATGTCTTGAAAGCCGCCAAACAAGCGCCGCCCCCAGCGGCTGCTGACGACAAGGACAAGGAGAAAGAGCAGGAGAAGAAATAGGAACAATGGCCGATCAGCGGGTCCGGGTAAACGGGTCAGGCCATAGGTTGGCCCGACCAGCGTTGAGCAGGCTCCGACCTACGGTTTGATCTGGTTTCGTTCGCTCTCTGATGGAGGCCACGTCCCGCCAGCACCACCCCAGCACACGTTGCTCGACTTTCCGTGCAGTTCAGCGCTCAACCTGCCCCTTTCCGCACTCTCCATTCTCCATTCTGCACTCTGCACTCAAACAGGTGCCCCGCGGCTGACGTGCGCCGCGAAACCACCCCCAATTACCTGTTGACATTCCACCCCCGCTCTGCCAATATCCCCACCATGATTGGTGGGATCGAATACCAATTCTGCCTCACCCGCGCAGCGCTGAGTACATGGGGGCGTGCAAAGACCAAGTTCAGTCCGGCCCTGGAAACCCTGGCCCAGAGTTCGACCTCAGTTAACATTTCCGTTGTTCCTGCACCTAACCGAATTAGAGGTTGCCAGGCACACACCCCAGGCATGCTGCGGGAGTGCGTTTTCCAAGCGAATCGTCGGATGCCGCTGGGGCGAAAACAGGAGCGAGTGCGGGAACAAAATGCGAGTGTGATTGAATCTATGACCTACAAACTTCAAGGAGTCGAGGAGGAACCGGAGAAACCTGCACGGCGAAATGCGGGATTCACGTTAATCGAACTGGTGTTTGTCATCCTGAGCTGTGCGTTGCTCGTGCTCCTGGTTGCCCCGGCCATGGCCAGGTCGGGCGACGGGGGCAAGCGCGCGGTTTGTTTCAACAACCTCCGGCAGCTCGGGATGGCGATGATCATGTATGGGAATGACAACCTGGATTACCTGGCGCAACCGAACTGGGACGGTGGCTCGACCGGTACTCCCGCGGGCTGGCTTTACCGTGTTAGTTCAAGCACTCCTGACCCATTTGTTGCCCCGTGGCTCCACAATGGTGATTCGGCATGGCAAACCGGCCTCTGGTTCCAATACACCTGTGACCCGCGGATTTACCTTTGCCCGGTGGATATCCAAAGCCCAACCTACGCGAAGAATCAGCGAAACAACGAGCTATGCAGTTACGTGATGAATGGCGCCGTCAACGGCTTTGGGGGCGAGAGCCGGACCTGTAAGCTGAGCGACGCCTGGAGCCCCGACTGTTACCTGCTATGGGGGCCGGATGAGAACGCGGTAGGACCGGGCAATCCAGGCGGCTTCACGTTCAACGACGGCTCCTCCTTCCCCGCCACTTTTGAAATGTTGATAGAACAACTGCACACCCTCGGTGGAGGGGAGGTCCTGACGGTAGGCGGCGCCGTTCAATTCGTGAGCGTCCAGAAGTACACGCAAGAGTCCAATGCTTCCGGCAAGAGCTTGGCCTGGTGGAGTCCCTTCTCCAGTACCGGTCACTTTTAAGCAAGCCGGTTATGCAGACCTTATTATTCTGGTGTCGTAAGGCCGGTTGGTCAGCACTCACCGCCCTCGCCGCGTTTAGCGCCACCGCCGGGCCGCTGCAGCCCATATCCACTCTGGACGCCTCCGCCTCACCAACACTGGCTGGGGGTGGTGATTCCTCAAATCCATTCCTGAGCGCAGACGGGAGATACGTGCTGTTCGCCAGTTCGGCAAACAACCTGGCGCTGACCAGCAGCAACACACCCATGGTCCCTTCCGGCTTCCAACGCCTCAATGTCTATCTGCGCGACCGGACGAACGGCACCACGACCCTGGTCAGCGTGAATTTCGCCGGCACCAGTGGTGGTGATGGGGATTCCACTCCCGCCGGCCTTTCGGCCGACGGGCGGTATGCGCTGTTCGAGAGTAGGGCTGATGACTTGTTGCCCGGTGACACCAACAACGCGAGCGACGTCTTCCTGCGCGACTTAAGCAATGGTGTCACCATGCTGGTGAGCGCACGGACCAATGGTGGTTGGGCCAATGGCGCTTCCAGCTCGGCGGTCATGACCCCGGATGGCCGCTACGTCGCTTTCTCCAGCGAGGCCAGTGATTTGGTCGCTGACGACACCAATGGCATCCCGGACATTTTCGTGCGCGACATGAGCACAGGCACCACCGTCCTCGCCAGCCCGGGAGCAGCGGCTGTCGGCACCGGTTCAGGCTCGGACGCCCCGGAGATCACGCCGGATGGGCGCTTTATTGCCTTCCTGAGCAGCGCGACCAATCTCGTGGGGCAAGCCACCTCGACGCGCGAAGCTTACCTGCGCGATACGCTTTTAGGCATGACTTACCTGGCCAGTGTCGGCGCCCACGATTGGATCACGAACAACTCGATGGTGTATGGCCACCGTTTGAGTGATGACGGCCAATACGTGGCGTACCAGGCCAACTCGGCTCTTGCGGCTAATAGCGGCTTCATCCTGCGCTATAACCTGGCCAGTGGGCTCACGGATCTGGTCACTTCCAACGCCCCAGGGCCACTGTTTGCACCGCAAGAGGTCCGTACGCTCGATATGACGCCGGATGGGCGGTTCGTCGCTTTTATCGCCAGACCCGATGCGACCTTACAGTCCACCAACTTGGCTGTTTTCCTTTGGGATGCCCAAACGGCGACGACGATCCTGGCCAGCGCTGACGTCAGCAACGCGTTACCGACGCTCGGCGTAGCCGAATGGCCGGTGACAGACCCCACCGGGCAGTTGATCACTTTCGCCAGTTCCGCCACGAATTTGACCACCAATGTCATTGCCGGCGAATTCCACCTCTACTTGCGTGACACCCAGGCTGGGACCACCCGCCTGCTCGACCTCGGGACCAGTGGCGTCGGCAGTGCGAAGTCGTTTCTGTCCGTGCCGTGTCTCACCCCCGATGCGCGCTGGCTGGCCTTTGATTGCACGGACGCGGACCTGGTCCCTGACGACAACAACCAGGCCTATGATGTGTTTGTGTGCGACCTCAGCACCGGCGCCTTTGAATTGGAGTCGGTAAGACAACCCAGCCTGCCATCCCAGACGCCCCAGGGCAGCAGTTCCGATCCGCCGGTCGCGGTGAGCGCCGACAGTCGGTTCATTGCCTTTGCCAGTAGCGCTCGCAACCTCACACCGAACGGCTCGAACGCCAGTCAGGCGCTGTACCTGCGGGACCAGCTTGCCGGGACGAATCTATTGGTGAGCGCCGACACCAACGGTTACGCGGCCACTGGCGGATGGTCCACCGAACCTGCGATCAGTGCGGATGGCCGGTTTGTGACCTTTACCAGCGGCGCAACCAACCTGGCGCCAGGCGACGCCACGAGCACCGCCAACCCGCGGTCAAACGTGTTCGTCCGCGATATGCAGATGGGGACAAACTACCTGGTGAGCGTGAATGTCACCGGCACGGGCGCCGGCAACCAGCCTTCATATTCCCCACAGATCAGCACCAACGGCGGGCAGGTTCTGTTTCGGAGCCTGGCGACTACTCTGGTCAGCCCTGCCACCACCGGGGAGAATTGTTTCTGGAGAGATATGCAGGCGGCGCAGACTTACGCGGTAACGACGTCCGGCAGTTCCTGTTGCGCCATGACACCCGACGGCCGGTTTGTCGCCTATGCCAAGCTCCCGGCCCCGTTCACCCCGACCGGCATGTATTTGTGGGATTCGCAGGTAGCAGCCAACGTTTATACCAACGTCACAACCAGCGTGGTGACCAATATCGCGGTCAGCCCCGATGGCCAGCGGCTGGCGGGGCTGAGCGGAAGCACCTTGTTCGTGGCTGACCGGGCTGCGGGCACAAACTTCACGTTCGCGGGGCCCACCGCCTGGCTGTCCCATGCGACGCTGCAGTTCAGCGGGGATGGACGCTTCCTGGTTTATGTAACCGCAGCACCCCTGACTGCCAATGACGCCAATGGGACGACGGATGTCTATCTCTATGATTTCCAGGCCCAGACGAATCTCCTGGTGAGCCAGAGCTGCAAGTGGCCCGGCGCCGCCAATGGGGCCTCAGACTCGGCCGCGGTCAGCGCCGACGGCCGCTTTATCGCCTACCGCAGCTTTGCGAGCGACCTGCTTCCCGACGACACTAACGGAGTGCCCGACGTGTTCCTTTACGATCGGTTGGCGGGCTCCACCTCGCTCCTGAGCGTGAGCGCCTGGGGAGATTATGCGGCCAACAATCGCTCCGGCTACCCGGTCTTCAGCGGCGACGGCCAAACCGTTGTTTTCCAGAGCTGGGCGTCGGACCTGGTGCCCCAGGACTTCAACCAAAGCGGCGATGTCTTCGCGCTCACGCTGGCGGCCTCGGGAACGATCTCGGCCTTCACATCCGAGCTCGTTTTGCTTCCAGCAACGGGCGGGCTGCCCACTCTCGTATGGCCAGCGCAACCGGGCACGAGCTATCAAGTGCAGTTCAAAGACGACCTGGGCGATCCGGCCTGGCAAGACCTCTTCGGCAGCGTCAGCCTGGTTGGTGACCACGGCTGCGCGCTGGACCTGTTGCCCAGCAACAGCAAGAGATTCTACCGTATCGTAGGTTTTTAGGCCCGAGCGGCCGGAGATTACTGCTGCCCGCTCGAGCATGCAAGTGTCGGTTCACTTTTGACACTAATCCGCCGCCAGCCCGCACTCGGGCCGGTGTCAGTTTTCATCTTTGACGCTAATCCACCGCCGGTCTTCCCGCGTTGCGCGACAAACCTACTCAATGCGGAATGCGGAGTGCGCTGCGGGAAAGGCTGAAGGCTAAACGCTAAAGGCTAAAACCGACTACCCCCTTCCCCACGCCGAGGCCGCGCTAATGTGGCAAACCTCCCCGCCCCGCCCCACCCGCGTACGGATGGTCCGTCGTCCAGACAGGGGACCTTGCAAACAACTGCCGGCGGTATAAGCTCCCTATATGTCGAAGCCTCACCCGCTCGTGGTGCCGGATGAGTTGCAGCAGGAAATCCGCTCTGCTGCGCAGCGGACGGGTCTGTCTATGGCGGACATCATGCGCCAGAGCATGAAGGCCGGCCTGCCCAAGGTGGTGGAGCAGTTTGGACGCACCACGCTCAAGCCGTTGACCGCCGAAGAGGCCCGGCTCGCCTACCAGACGCCCAATCCTGAGTTTGACGACCTGGAGCGCCACTGCGTTGGCTATCGAATCGTCTCTCACGGGTGAACATGGCACGCCGGTGGCCCCCGCTCTCGCTCGGCACCGACTTCCTGGCACCGCCAATGGGTCGGGACATCGAATGGCCCATCGCCAAGGGGCCATCTGGGCAGCCTGAGCGCCCTCAAAAGTGAGGGATGGCCGGCCTTCCAAGCCAGGCGCAACGGCTTTACAAGCGTATTACAACGGTATTGCTCCCAGGGGGATCGTGTAAGCGCTTGGCGTTGCCTTACTTGTGGCGCAGGCACAGATACCAGACCCAGTCGCCGCAGCGGCCACCCTTGAGGGCCGGGTGAAGACAGGTGCTGGGGGGCACCAGCATGTGGCAGCCGCGGCAGCGGCTGTTCTTCCATGGAGCAGGTCGTCGCATATCGTTGTTTGCTCGCGCCGTGGCGCCGCCTGTGCGGCGGATTTGGCCTCGTGCCGAAGGGGGCACGGAGGTGATTACCGGCGTACAGGCCAGGTGCCTTGGGTGTAGTGTCGGACGAGACCGCGAGGCCGGCAACTGCAATTTTTGGCCAAATGTGGCAGAAGTCAGACGGGCGTGGGCGGGGTGTTCACCAGGCCCGCCACCGAAACCCTGACCCTGAAGCGCACTCTTAGCGAACTGACATACACACCATATCACCCTCCATGTTCCGGCAGACAATTCTCCCGCCGGAGAAAACCACGTGCGGATAGCCCTGCTCGTATTCACTCTTCTTGAAAACCCCGTTCAGGCGGCAGAGCTCCTTCCACCCGGAGCGCGGCGACGCTTCGGCCAACACCAGGTTGCCCTGCTTGATTCCATCCCAAATGATCATCTTCTGGTCACCCGCCGTAACCAGCAGGTTGCCCACTTCCGCACCCATGGAGTGGTTCTCCTCAAAGACGCTGCCGGATTCCCAGTTCATCTTGCCGGAATCCAGCGCGAAGGACCTTACTTTCTTGCCGGACCGAAAACAGAGATTCCCCTCGTTCAGTGCAGCGGTAGAAGTGCAGGTGAAGAAACCCTTGGTGTAGTCCTTTATGCTGTAATCGTTCCTCTTCAGCGAGTTGATCGTCATCAGTTGCGTGCGCTTCCCCACGCTTTCGCACATCGTGAGCAACACTTCATTCCCCGAGACGATTGGGCTGGTACTGCTTTCATTATAAAGGCTCTTCCAGGGATACTCGACCACTGACTGCCCTTCATGCCCCTTGTCCATGCGCACTACGAGACATCTATCGCTGGTGATAGCCACCACACAGGCCGTTCCCTCTATGAAAATCAAAGCGGGACTGGCATTCGCGCGATTTCCACCCGCGGCGGACTACCATGCCACTTTCCCGGTTCCTTTATCGAAGGCCCAAATAGCCCCCTCCTATGTTATGCCCCACCTCGACAATTACCCAGTCGCCATAAAGAAGCGGTGACGCAAAGAAACCATAATCCTCCTCGCCAGCCGTTGCCTGGTAATCACCAAACAGGTTCAGTGCCCATTTGAGCTTGCCAGGCTCCGTTCGGTTGTATGCTTCCCAGCATCGAAGGTCGCCGTCACAACTCAATGTATATAGGTATCCCGTTTCGGCTTCCATGGCTGGCGTCGCCATCGGTCCCTTGTAGGAACCCGGAAACCGGGTCCCCTTTCTCGAGTGCGGAGGGCACGCGTACGATTTCACCCAGATCTCCTGTGGTTTCCCTTGCTCGCCCGCAGCCTCTAAACAGTGAACCGAATCCTGGCCAGCCTTCCATCCGATGGCATAGACCCGATCGTTGACGATGAGCGGCGCAGCAGCGCCGTAACCGACGTTGGTTCTCCAGATCTCCTTCGGCGGCCACCCTTGGGGCCAGCCTGATCGCTCAGAGATAGTGCCGCTGCGGTTTGGACCGTGCCACTGGTACCAATTCGCGGTGCTGGTCGCCCCATTTACGCCACGGGCCATAGCGCAGGCAAGACCGACGATAACCAACGCAATTAGCCCCTCCAGACCGGGGCGAAGCGTTGACCCGACTTGCGTATGAGGAGTACGGCAGACCATTATCACACAAAAGCAGGCTTGTCGTTCACGCTGCGCGCAGTGTAACCCGGTGCCGTTTGCGAGGAAAGCAGCATGGTCTCGTTCTTCTGGGACGAGGAACGTGGAACGGGTCAACCGCGCATGGCCGCGCTTCGCAGTAGAATTAACCTGGCACTTTTGGCGTTCGGCGCACATTCATGAGTAGATGCAGGAAGTGCCTGACTTGGAACTGCTTCGGCGATACGTCCACGGGCATTCGGAGGACGCGTTCGGCGAACTGGTGCTGCGCCACGTGGACCTGGTGTACTCGGCGGCGCTGCGAAAAACCGGCCAGGCGCAGGATGCCGAGGAACTCACGCAGGCAGCCTTCCTCATGCTCGCGCAGAGGGCGAGCCGGCTGCACTCCAGAACGGTGCTCTCGGGCTGGCTCTATCAGACCGTCCGTCTGGTAGCGGCCATTTTTCTGCGAGCAAAGATCCGGCGCATTCGCCGGGAACAGGAGGCGGTGGTGGAGCCCAATTCGGACGAGACAGAATCGGAGGTCTGGCCAGAGATAGTGCCGTTGTTGATACAATGCGTGAGGGCGGCAGGGAGGTCCTGAGGCGCGCCTTGAAGAACCAGTTTGGCTTGGTGGGGAGGTGGGAGATGCGCCGGAACCTGGTTTTGACCGTAAAGAACCCCGCCGCCGGCGGTCTTCATAAGCACACCAGCGATGCCGACGCCCAGGCCGGCCACTATCGGAGCAGCAACATCACGATGGCGCAGATGGCCACCGGGCTTGGCAAATATCTGGGCGTGGAAGTGACGGATCAAACCGGCCTGACCGGTGGATTTGATTACAGCCTGGATGTGCCCTACCCCCCAAGGGCCGACGACATAAAGAAGGCAGTCCTGGCTCAATTCGGCTTGGAATTGACTCCTGCCGCTGACGGTCAGCAGTTCGAGTTCCTCGTCGTCGAGAAAGTTCGCTGAGGGCAATTTGATGCTTGCCAATCCAGCACGGAGGCGTACAAGAGCATGCATGAATACTGTGCCCGTGTAGCTTTGTCCGGAATTGGTCTTTATGAGCAATCGCCGTGAGTTTCATAAGGACTGCTGCGCAGGACTGTGACAATGATTCCATTCCAACAGGTGATCCGTTTTTGGCAATGCCCGCGGATGTTGTCACTGCTGCTCCTGTTGACGCTGCCTGCCGTGGTACAAGCCCAGTTTAACTACAAGAACAATGGCGGCAAGATCACCATCACGAAATACACCGGCACTGGGGGTGCCGTAGCAATTCCCAGCACGATCAACAACCTGCCCGTCATCGGCATCGGGACGAATGCGTTTGCTTCATGCCTCAAGCTGACCGGCGTTACGATCCCCAACAGCGTCACCACGATCGGGGACTATGCCTTCTATTCGTGCGCCAGTCTGACCGGCGTTACGATAGGCAATAGCGTCACCACGATCGGGGACTATGCTTTCGATTCCTGCACCAGCCTGACCGGCGTCACAATTCCCAACAGTGTCACCAGCATCGGGAGCTATGCGTTCGGAGGTTGCCAGAGCCTGGCCAGCACCTCGATAGGCAATGGCGTCACCACCATCGGAGACTCTGCTTTCTATTCGTGCACCAGCCTGGCCAGCGTCATCATCGGCAACCGAGTCTCCACGATTGGGCAGCAGGCATTCTGTCTTTGCACGAGCTTGACCGGCCTCACGATCCCCAGCAGCGTAACCACGATCGGGAACTATGCGTTCGAGTACTGCCAGGGCCTCACCAGCGTCACGATCGGCAACGGCGTGACCAGTATTGGAGCCAGTGCGTTCTACAACTGCAACAATCTCACTAGCGTCACGATCGGCAACAGCGTCACCGCCATTGGCCCCTACGCGTTTGGTTCTTGCGTCAGCCTCACCAGCGTTGTGATTCCCAGCAGTCTGACCAGCATCGGGAGCCATGCGTTCGCTTCTTGCGTCAGCCTCACCGGCGTTGCGATTCCCAACAGCGTCACCGCTATCGGGGACTTTGCTTTCTATTCGTGCACCAGCCTGGCCAGCGTCACGATCGGCAACGGCGTGACCAGCATTGGGGTCAATGCGTTCGGGGCGTGCAACAGCCTGACCACGATAACGGTGGATATCAACAATCCTGCGTATAGCAGCCTCAACTCAGTCCTGTTCGACAAAGACCAGACCACGCTCCTCGCCTTTCCTTGCAGCTTGGCCGGCAGCTACACGATTCCCAATAGCGTCACCAACATCGCGGCCTATGCGTTCCAATCCTGCTCCCGACTGACCAGCCTCACGATGCCCAACAGCGTCATCACCATTGGGGACAATTCATTCTATGGCTGCACGGGTCTAACCTACGTCATGCTTTCCGGCAGTGTCACTACCATCGGAAACAGTGCGTTCTACGGCTGCACCGGCCTGACCAGCGTCACGATTCCCAACAGCGTCACCAGCATCGGGAATTATGCGTTCGAAAACTGCAGCAGCCTGACCGCAGTCTATTTCCAGGGTAACGCCCCCAGCCTTGGTGGCGTGTATGTGTTCCGGGGTGACAGCAATGCAACGATCTATTACCTGCCTGGAACCGCCGGCTGGGGCACAACCTTTGCCGGTCGTCCTTCAAAACTATGGAACGCGCTGATTCAAGCCAGTGGCCCCAGCTTTGGCGTGCGGACAAATCGTTTCGGCTTCAATATCACCGGCACCACTGGCATCCCCATTTTAGTGGAAGCCAGCGCCAACCTGGGAAGTGCAAGCTGGGCGCCGCTGCAAACCTGCACCCTCACCAACGGTTCAATCTACTTCAGCGATCCGTCGTGGACTGATTATTCAGGACGTTTCTACCGCATCCGCTCACCGTGAGGAGCCAAAAAGGGCCATCAGGGGAAGCATTGGTCACTGGCCCTTATGGGTCGAAGCTCAGCTTTAGTTTCTCATGACACGGCAAATCTCGCGGCGCGGATTCGTGAAGTCGTCCCTTGTGGCCTCAGCGGCGGATCCCCTGGGGCTGGGTGGCAAGACCAGCTCGGCTGCCGAAATACCCCCGAATGACGGGGTCAGGCGGTAGAAATGCCTGTCGAGGTTCATCATGATGACCAGGTCTCCACGGCTCGTCATGTGATACCTCTGACCCCAACGACGCACCCGGCTTATTGCACGGCAAGGGAGGATGCCAATGGGAACACCAATTTGACCCCCGCCTGGCGGGCGGCAGCTACCAGTTCAGTGTCCCGCGAGGCCAGAGCCAAACCGAACCGCATGGCCGTTTCCAGATAGGCAGCGTCATAGACCGAAAGCCTTAACTGCCGCGCCAAAGCGAGCGTCTTGTTCAAAGCCTGAGATGTGCTGGCGTCATCCAGTTCGATCGGCAACCCCGCCAGGTCGGCGATAAAGGCTTCCGATTGCGCTTGAGAGCTGCGAGGTGACTTTCGGCGGGCCTCCACTGCCAGAACGTTGGCGACCTCGTAGAAGAAAATCGAAGGCACGGTGGCCCGCCAATCCTTGGCGAAGCACTCCAGCAGGGCGTCGTCCTCCGGTGTCATTTCGTCCGCAAAATGCCAGCGGAGCGCAGTCTGAGCGTCCAGAACGTAATTCACCGGCGGCCCTTCCGGATGAGCGCTTTCAAAGCCCTCCGGCCTCGGACGCGATTGGCCCGAATGCTGGTGATGGTCTCCACAACCCCCCGCCCCCCCGCCGCCGGCGCCACACGCGCGATGGGACGACCATGCCGGGTGATCAGGTGCCTCCGCCCCTTTTCCACCTCCCGCAGGAGTTGCGTGAAATGGTCCTTGTATTCCGCCACGGACAATTGCGCTTCTGGTTTCATCTATTGAATTATGGCCAGACAGTGGCCATAATGCAAGCCCCCACGTCTGATTCTGCGATCACCCTGCCGGATATGCGCTGCCTCCAGCGTGCCCAACTTCCGGAGAAACTGAAAGGGGCCGGTCCAACAGAATGTCCTGTTTCCACCGGATGCGGTTCGCCCCAGCGAGCGCGCTGGCTACTGATTTCCCTTTCGCCAGCTCTCCATGAACTGCGCCAGGCTAACGACCGCGCACCACCTTCGTTCCCGGTGGCGGGCACGGCGAACGGCGATTTCGGCGTAGCAGCCGCTGCCCGCCGTGCCCTCCGCCTTCCGATTTCCGTTTTCCACCCTCCGCAGGACTGCCAGGGAGGACGGGTCTGCTTTCCCGATTTGTCGAGGTAGGGACGTCGGTTGCCCGGCGCCCCCCTCACAGATCCCGGCGAGCGGTATTCCCGCACCGGGCTCTTCAAGTCAACTCGCTCTCGCATATGCCAACCGGCTTGCCCCAGGCCGCCGGAAGTCCAGCAACCGTTGGCAGAAACTCAGTTCCTTCTGGCAAGGCATTCCCAACTTATTCTTCTCCACAATGCGCGGTCTGGGCACTTGGAAACGTGCCAGCATCCGATTGAAGGCTGGCCAAGTCATACTTGGGCGCTGACTGCGCCGATTAAGCCACTTGTGCAGCGTCCGGCAGGTCGCCCCGTAGAAAAGCTGCATGCGGCGGTGATTGCCGATCAACCCATAATAGTTCCATGTCCCCTGGAGCTTGGCCTGGAGCGTTTTAAGCGTCCGGCTCAGCTTCTGGTGACGGTGTGTTTTGACCCACTCGGTCATCCGTTGTACTCCGGCCCGCCATTTCTTGGTAGCCGTGCGTCGTTTCACCCTCGGTTGGCCCTGCCGATCCGGTTCCCAGTAAAACTCGAATCCCAGAAAATCAAACCGCCCGTTGTGCGGCCCGCCATTGTGCCCGAAGCGCAGCGTCTTGGTCTTGTCCGCTGCCACTTCCAACCCAAACTTGGCCAGCCGTTCTTTGAGCCCTTTCTCAAAGGCTTCGGCTTCGTGCCGATACTCAAAGCACGCCACAAAATCATCCGCATAGCGAATCATCCGGCAGCGCCCATGTTGTTGGGGACGCACGGCTCGCTCAAACCACAGGTCCAGCGCGTAGTGCAGATAGATGTTGGCCAGCACCGGCGAGATCACTCCGCCTTGCGGTGTTCCGGTCAGGGGATGGATTACCTTGCCATCCTCCTCCAGTATGCCTGCCCGCAGCCACTTGCGGATCAGGTTCAGTAAGGCTCCATCAGCGATTCTTTGCTCCAGCATCCGCTCCAACCACTCCCATCGGAGGTTGTCAAAGAATCCTTTGATGTCCGCTTCTACTACGAAATGGTGCCCGCCAAATTGCAACTCGTTGCTCAGGGCTTTGATCGCATCGTGGGCGCTCACCCCTGGCCGGTAGCCATAGCTGCACGGCAGAAAATCCACCTCGTATATCGCCAGCAGGATTTGCGTCACTGCCATTTGCAGCAGCTTGTCCTCCAGCACCGGGATACCCAAAGGGCGAAGTTTCCCCTTGCCCTTGGGAATGTATTTGCGTCGCACCAACCGCGCTCGATACGCCTTGCGCTTCAACCGCCCTTCCAAGTCTGCGAGGTTGCTTTCCAGGTTCCTTTCGTACTCCTGGAACGTCACCCCGTCCACGCCACTGGCTGCGTCCTTTCGTAGGCGAAAGAAACTCAGGCGCAGAACGTCTCGGTTAAGCCGCCGATATAAGTCGCCGAAGCGGTGGTGTTTGTGGGTATATGCCTTCTCGGCTATGGCCCGCAGGAAGGTTTGCCAGTCGTTTTCCGTCGTTCTTACGGTGCTGGTTGCCTGTGCGGACTGCGTTGACCTGTCGGCCCCTTCTCCAGCTTCGGGGCTTGCGCCTTGCGGCTGGTTACTATGAACCGATCCGACTCCCGGAGCGTCAGACAGCGCTTCTTGTCGTTGCGCCGCCCTTCCTGCTTGGCTCTCGTAGTTAGTGCGGCAGGGACTCTCCGGGCCTCCTCGGTTCCGTGCGTCTGCTTCCGCGCGCGCCACGCTCTTAGACCCCGGCAAGCCGGCCACGCCCTCACCATACACGGGCATTTCCGTTTTGGGTTCCGGTACACTGACACCGTCCCCGCTTGCGTTTGCTGCTTTCGAGGCTGAGTTGCTTAAGCGGGATGCGGGTCCCGCTTGCGGCTCACGCTTATCCCGGGGTACGCTTCTCGACAGTTGTTCGTCCCGGTAGTACCAAAGGTCCACCGGTTCTCCTTCCGCCGAGCAACCCTCGGTCTTGGGCTGTTGGTTAGACTTTTCCATTCTTCACTTTCGTTCCGAACTCCGGAAGCCTGGCTTCCAGACTTGAGGGACTTTCACCCTCGCTTACGCACGTCTTCTCCGAGCGCACCAGCGTTTCAGCACGCCCGCCCGCGCCGCCGCCCCCGAAACCCTGACCCGAATGGCACTTAGTTAAGGCGTCGATAATTTCGGGGGTTATTTTTCCAGTAACGATTGCGATGGGGGATTTCCTGGAAGCGGCGGCGGGGCCGATTGAGTAGCGGATAGGGTTTGGGCCG